>Ga0185299_10000094_pt1 | contig 284829 bp, 262 predicted proteins | sample PaiPotPPA55metaG_FD_128002 | JGI IMG/M metagenome (GOLD analysis project Ga0185299, IMG submission 128002) | Iron sulfur acid spring bacterial and archeal communities from Banff, Canada, to study Microbial Dark Matter (Phase II) - Paint Pots PPA... ...
CCGATTGCACTTTCCTTCTCCGCTTTCTTGTTCGATACTTTTTCCTGTTAGTTTTTTATTCATAAGAGCCGACAATTTAGCAGCGGGTGCTGCTAGTTGTCGGCTCATGTCATCTTTAGCCCTGGGTTCGGGTAGCAAAAGATCGCGCCCTAAAGGTGGCGCCAGATTGCCATTCGTTGTACGCGCGGACATCCATTCCCGAATTGCCGTGCGCATCGATCTGGTGCCCTTTCAGGGCACGTCGCCATAAAACATCAAACCCAGGGCTAAAGCCCTGGGCTATTCTGTTGTGCCATTCCATGGCACGCGGCCGTCGGGCCATTTTAGACGTAAGATAAACTTTCGCCGTTGCTGGCGCGAATCTGAACGGACGCGAAAATCGGAGGGATTAATCGCGTCCATTCGTGTGTGTTCGCAGTTAGGAAAAGTTTAGCGACTAGAAACCACCAGCGTCTTCTCGGGCTGCCGGAACAATAAATCCGAATATTCCGTCAGCTTCATTATTAATCCCGGCCGTGAAATAAAGACGATTCTCGACAAAGAGAAGTGACCACAGACGATCGAATTGCAACGGCTGGCCTTTCCGATGGGTCAATTGGCCTACAAATTTCTTGGTGTTGAGGTTATAGACGTTGATCTTGCCATCACCAAAGTTACCGACCAATAACATCTTATCGTCGAGACTGCCGAAATTGCCCGGCACCTTGGCCAAGCCCCACGGTGAATTCAGCTCGGCTCCGGTGGCTAGGCGTTCCAGCAGATTCCCTTCGGTATCAAAAACGTCCACAAACCCGTTGCCGGGGCCGCCCACATCGTCGTGCTTAACTGTATTCTGGGCGGCGAATGTGACGTAGAGCTTGTTGTCGATCGTGACAATGCCAAAGGGCGCCCAGCCTACTGCACCCTGCGGAATCGGAGGGAGAGACGGATCTGAGAAATTTCCCGTGGTGGTGACTTTTTTGAATGTGTTGTCGTAAACATCAACGGTTCCGTTATGGAAATTGGTGGCGTATAGGGTTGAACCACCGGGTGAGCGGGTCGCTAACGCCAGGCCTTTGTACACCGAGTTTTTGGTCGGATCCGAAGAGGAGTTATCGACTTTAATCACCGCTTGAGTAATCGGATTGAGGGCACCGTTCCAAGCCGTGATGCTGCCATCTTCGCCATCGAAAATAAAGGCAGCGGGTTTCCCGCCGCCCTCGGTAAGTAGGAAGTCAGTCGTTGACGTGTTAACGACGATCCCAGTGGGATTAGCGATTGGGTTGGGACCGGGATCAGCGGAGGTGGGCGGAATCACCACTACCAAGGACACCGCGGCGCCATCCGGCGTGTAGAGCGTGGAGAGTCCGGAATTGTTGTCAGAAATCCAAAAGGCATTGTTCTTGACTCCGACCGGATTGATGGTCAATCCCCACGGATTCACCAAACCGGGATCGGTGCGATCGGCAACACCCGCAATGTCGCCCTGTAAGTTTGTCCAATCGAAATTCCCGGGAACTGGCGACGGAGTTGGACTTGCTGATTGCCCGCGGACGTTGCCGCTAAAGAATATCATCGACAGGAACTGCAGTCCGCAGATGGAAAGGACTGCAACAGAAGAGCCGAACCCAAACCGAGTCATTTTCATGTTAGGTTAAAGAAAGAAGGGCACCCACCAACCTCCATGGACTGGTGCGTGCCCTCTCCACCCGATTCGACTCGCTGCCCCCCGGTTTTATTCCCGCCAAAATTCGAGAGTAGCAGCCAGACAAAAGATAAACCGCGAAAGCGAAGCCGCGGCGGATGCATTCGCGGTTTGGTTTTTTCCCGTTTCGTCGATCGTCTCGGTCGGTATAGTTTCCGGCACTTAAGGAGCCTCTATGTCACAACGTGGTAAAGCCGGTTTGCCGTTTATTCTGGTGACAGTGTTTCTGGACATGCTGGGGTTCGGTATCGTCATCCCGGTACTGCCGGCGTTGGTTGGCTCAATGATCGCCGATAAACCGACGCAAGCCTATTGGTATGGAGCATTGCTGGCATCTTACGGTCTGGCGCAATTCTTTTCCGCTCCCTTACTAGGCGCGGTCAGCGACCGATTCGGCCGGCGTTCAGTCCTCTTAATTTCGATATTCGGTCTCGGTGTGAATTTTTTAATTACTGGGTTGTCCCCCTGGCTTTGGTTGCTCTTGGTATCTCGGCTAATCGGTGGGGCCTCCGGCGCGAGTTATACGGTCGCTGGTGCTTATATCGCCGATATCACCACACCGGAGAACCGTAGCCGGAGCTTCGGCCTATTGGGCGCAGTATTCGGGCTCGGCTTTATCTGCGGACCCTTGATCGGTGGGGTATTAGCCGCTAACAGCTTGCGGTTGCCTTATCTGGTTGCAGCCGGGCTCGCGCTGCTAAACTGGATCTACGGTTATTTTATTTTGCCGGAGTCCCTGCCGAAGGATCGCCGGACTGCCATCGATTTCAAAAAGGCCAACCCGCTGGCCGCGATCTTGGCGCTAACGAAAATTCAAGGCATCGGCAGTCTAGTAATCGTCTATGTCTTCACTGTGTTCGCGCAATTCCTACTCCAGACGACGTGGGTCCTTTACACTTCGTTCCGATTCGGCTGGGGGCCACGAGACAACGGCATCTCGCTTTTTGTGGTAGGGATCGTAGGCGTAGTCGCGCAAGCCGGTTTACTCGGCATTCTTTTGAAGAGACTCGGTGATAAGCGCACTGCTTTGATCGGGCTGGCTTCTTCTTCTATCGCCTACCTTTTCTACGGCCTCGCGTTCCAAGGCTGGATGATGTACGCGATCATTCTGGCTAACATACTCGGATTTGTTATCAACCCGGCCTTGCAAGGCATTGTTTCTAAGGCCGTCGATCCACGCCATCAAGGGATCACGCTAGGGTCGTTGAACTCCATCAACAGTATTATGGGAGTGATTGCGCCGCTGATCGGGACACCTTTGCTGGCCCAGGTCTCCGGGCTACCGCCCACTGATTTTCGGGTGGGGGTTGTATTTTTTCTGGGTGCGCTGGCCCAAGCATGTGCATTCGTGCAGGCGTATTTTCACTTTCGCAAGAAACGATTGGGAGTGTCAGTGGCGGAGGCAGCTTAGTGGACCTGGTGGACCTAGTGGACTGAGTGGAACTAATAGAGGGCATGGCCTCTGGTGCGGCGGCTTATCCAGTACGCAGTCCTTTTGGGACAAGAGATCGAGGCGGAGAGGGCCGCGAAGCTGGTCGCGTGATTTTTGCGATAAGGGACCAGCTCCCTACCGTTCAGGTCGCAAGAGCTTACCCCGAAAGTTGTCAGAGACCCGGCCATCGGCATAGATCTTCCTGCCGCGAACCCAAGTCTGAAGCACAACCGCCTCGAGCGATTTCCCGAGATATGGGCTGACGGGATGTTTATACAAGAGATCTTGCACGCTCTCGTTCTGACCAAGATTTATCAGCACAAGGTCGGCATCGTGACCGGGCGCGATTTTTCCTTTGGTCGCTCCGATTCCAAACCTTAGCGCGACATTGGCAGAGGTCACACGCACGAACTGGGAAAGTCCTGTCGTCTGGGCGCGTTTTTCGGTTTGAGCGATCAGCAGTGGAAAAGCATGCTGGCAACCGGCAATGCCACCCCAGATTTCAAAGAAATCGGTCGACACCTTCATATCGGGCGGAGCTGGTGAATGATCTGAACCCAATGTATCAATCTGGTCGGCTAGCCACCGTTGCCAAAGCGCCTCTTGAACACTGGCACTGCGCAGCGGTGGGGCACACTTCGCCGGCGCACCAATCGCTCCAAGATCTTCATCCTTTAACAAAAGATAATGAGGACAAGTCTCGGCGGTAACATCAACTCCTTGTCGTTTAGCCTGCGAGATCAATTCAATGCCTTCTGAACAGCTGACATGGACCACGTGCAATGCGCACCCGGTCTCACCCGCCAAATCGGTCGCGACCCGAATGGCGGCGAGTTCAGCCTCAATGGGACGGGAATCGAGATAATCTCGCCAGTGTTTTAGCCCGGCAGCGCGCTTAGCTCGAACCAGCGACTCGATCATCGAGTTATCCTCGGCGTGAACGCCGACCGGCAATTTCAATTTCGCCGCTGTTTTCATCCCTTCTTTTAGGGTTGCTGAATCAGCTCGTTGGAAATCGCTGGTCCCAGATTCACTCATGAACGCTTTGAATCCGATCACACCCAGTTCCGCGAGCTCGTCCATTCGATGGAGATTCGCCGGCGTTAGTCCACCCCAGAGCCCAAAGTCCAACACCGATTTCTGTTCGGCACACGCGCGCTTCTGTTCGAAACTTTCTCGGTCGAGCGTGGGCGGAGCAGCGTTGAGCGGCATATCAAAAAAGACCGTGCCACCGCCGGCTGCCAAGGCGCGCGAACCCGATGCAAGCCCTTCCCAATGTTCGCGTCCCGGCTCGTTAAAATGGATATGAGCATCGATAATCCCGGGAAACAGATAAGCTCCACCGGCATCGACAACCTGTTTCGCTGAACCGGCCAATTCTGCTCCAACCGTTGCGATCTGCTCACCAATCACCGCAACATCCGCCGTGCTAACACCCTCCGGGGAAACGAGTTTCGCACCCCGAAACAATATATCCCAATCGCTCATAACCAGATTATTTCACCACAAAGGGACAAAGGACACGAAGAAGAAAACCCAACCGCAGATTGACGCAGATTAAGAAGGGGCATGCCGCACGCTGAGCGCCTCAACCGCGAATGGACACGAATGGACACGAAATGAAACCGCGGTTTTGATTCGTGCAGATCCGCGATTCGATCGGTCTTTGGCGCGGCACATCCTCTTTATCTGCGTCAATCTGCGTTCATCTGCGGTTGCTTCCCCTTCGTGTCCTTTGTGCCTTTGTGTGAAATTATTCGGGCCATTTGCTATTTGGCCGGGGCTGCGATTGAGTGGCCTCCATGATTGTGGTTACCGGAGGCAGCGGAAAAGCAGGGCGAGCCTGCATTAATGAACTCGTGGCTCATGGTTATCAGCTTTGTAACGTCGATCGGGTCCCTGGCGGCGATGAGAGCGTTCCCTTCAGCCAAGTTGATCTGACTGATTTCGGTCAGACCATGGCGGCACTATCCGGGATCGATGAACGCGTTGAAAAAGTAACTGGCATTGTCCATCTAGCCGCCATTCCCGCTCCGGGTCGCGCACCGAATCATGTCACTTTCGAAACCAACACGATTAGTACGTACAACGTTTTCGAGGCCGCGCGACAGCTCCAAATCAAGAACATCGTATGGGCATCCAGTGAGACCGTCCTCGGGTTGCCGTTTGAGATTCCGCCTCCTTACGTGCCGATAGACGAAGAATATCCGGGCAGACCAGAGACCGCATACTCGCTCTCCAAGCTGGTCGGGGAAGAAATGGCTAAACAGTTTTGTCGTTGGGATCCAGAGCTCAAGATTATCGGACTTCGCCTCTCCAACGTGATGAATCCGGAAGATTATGCTCGGTTCCCGGGTTTTCAGGATGATGCCCGTAAGCGCAAATGGAATGTCTGGAGTTATATCGATGCGCGCGATGCCGCCCAAGCTTTTCGGCTGTCATTAGAAGCCGATATTAAAGGAGCCGAAATCTTCATTATCGCGAACGCGGATACTGTCATGCTCAGAGCCAATAAACAATTATTGGCAGAAGTGTTTCCGAACGTGCCTCAACGCGGCTCTTTTGGCCCTAACGACTCCCTATTCTCCATAGAAAAAGCGAGACGAATCCTCAAGTACGAACCTAAGTACAGCTGGCGCAGCGCGAAAACCTCATAAAGGCGCATGCCTTTATAAGGTTTTCGCGCTCCCCACTCCATGTCCGCCTCTAACGTCGATCTGCTAACACTGGGTGAGTCCATGATGCGGTTTTCGGTGCCGTCTGGACGACTGCTGGCGGACGCGCCGGTATTCGATGTTCATGTTGCGGGAACCGAGAGTAACGTGGGGGTGGCGGTCTCCCGGATGGGGTTTACTTCTCGCTGGCTTTCCCGACTGCCGAATAATGTTCTCGGCCACCGGATTGCTGACACTATTTCCGGCCAGGGAGTCGATTGTTCGCAGGTGGCTTGGTCAGATACCGAACGAGTAGGGCTTTACTTCTTGGAGTTCGGCGCTTCTCCGAGACCGACGAAAGTGTTGTATGACCGCGCTCCTAGCGCGGCCCGGAACATGGATGAAACTACGTTCGACTTGTCGCTGATTGGCAAAGCCCGGATTATTCATCTCACTGGAATTACGGTCGCTCTTTCCGAAGGCTGCAGCCGCTTGGTCGAAACCATCATGGCGCACGCGAATGAGCTCAAAATTCCGATCACTTTCGATGTCAATTACCGGGCTCTGTTATGGAGCCATAAAGAGTGCCGCCGGAAGCTGACGCCGTTGCTATCGAAGGTTGATACCATGATTGTGAGCCAGCGCGATTTGAGCACGATTTTCGAGATTTCGGGCGATGCCGCATCCGCTGCCGAAGAGTTACATCGCCAGTTCGGGATGCCGCGCATCGCGATCACCACAGGGGAGCAGGGAGCTGCCGGTTTCGAAAACGGCCATACGGTTCTGGCGCCAGGTTACCCAGTCGAAATGATCGACCGCATCGGAGCAGGAGACAGTTTCGCCGCCGGTGTGATCTCCGGTTTATTAGAAGGGAATTTTAGCCGCGGGATACAATACGGCGTCGCCATGAGCGCGCTCCAACTGACCACCGAAGGCGACCTCTTCCGCCTCTCCCGACCGGACGTCCTTCAGCTGATGGCATCCGAAAGCGTCGGACAATTGATTCGGTAGGAGACAGATTTTCTGTTCGTAGCCGGTCAAGACATCGGACTGCAACATGCCGGTATTGTGCATGCGTTTCTTTACCCTGATCGGTTTACTCTTAGGGTAACGCGAATACAAGACTGCCGCCTGCTTGATGTTATCGCTTAGCTCCATTCTCATTGTTCTTGGCTCACTAGCTTGGCCGATCATCCTGCTCCTTCCCTGGAAACCTTGGAGCACACGAGAGCGACTGGAAGATAGTGACGTGACGTCCGATGCCGATCTGTCCGACGTCACTGTTCTAATTCCCGCCCGTGACGAAGCCGCTTCTATCGCCAAAACGCTCGGTGGCCTCGAACAACAGGGCAAGAATTTGGCTGTGGTCTTAATTGACGACCAGTCGTCGGATGGCACCGCCGATCTCGCACAGAAGAGCTTTCACGGTGATCTCCGCATTCTTCGAGGGAAACAATTACCGGCGCGTTGGGTAGGAAAACTTTGGGCACTCGAACAAGGCCGGCAACTAGTCTCCACTGAACTGATCCTGCTCCTGGATGCGGATATTCAACTCGTTCCGGGTACTATTGGCGCCTTAAAATCAAAGCTGAAAAACGAGAACCTGGACCTGGTGTCGCTGATGGCGGAGTTGCGTATGCAGAGCTTCTGGGAGAGAGCCCTTTCCCCAGCGTTTATTTTCTTTTTTAAGCTTCTCTATCCGTTTGCCATAGCGAATAACCCCCGCTCGAAGCTGAGCGCAGCTGCCGGTGGTTGCATCTTAATACGCGCAGGAACGCTGCAGAAAATTGGCGGATTCGACGCCTTTAAAGAGAGCATTATCGACGATTGCGAGTTGGCTAAGAGAGTGAAATTGAGCGGTGGCAAAACTTGGATCGGCCTCGCTCACGCCGCCAAAAGCGAACGCCAATATACGAGTTTAACCAGCTTCTGGAATATGGTCGCCCGCACGGCCTTCACCCAACTCGGTTACTCAAGTCTGATATTGTTCTTAACCACCGGGTTGATGGTCGCGGTTTTCTGGTTTCCGATTTTGGGCGTGGCCAGCTCATCCTGGATGGTGAGCGGCGCCGGCTGGCTCGGCCTCGTTTCAATGTGCGCATCCTACCTACCCACTCTTCGGTTCTACCGCCAGACTCCGTTATGGGTGTTCACACTGCCACTCGTTGGTTCACTTTACCTTTTGATGACTTGGTCGTCTGCGATCCGGTATTGGAGCGGCCAACGGTCAGTTTGGAAGGGGCGCCGGTATGGGAGAACGTAGGAGGGCTTTACATCGTGCTCAGAACCGGAATGCGCCTGGTCGCTCCGGATGCGCGCCGTGCCAAGTAATCAGTAGGTCAGTAATCAGTTTCGGGAGCCGGGAGCCAGAATCCAGAAGTCAGAAGGCGTCGGGTCGGCATAGCGCAGGATGTTCGTCCGGATTTATCGGAGGCGATCAATTTGAGGAAGTCTGAAATCTGAGAACTATTGAACTTCGGCCCCAGCTTGCTGACATATTGATTACTTTTGAAACAAGGCGGTCTCCAGCGCCCAGCGCGCTGCTGGGCTCATCATCTCCTGGCTCCTGGATTCTGGCTCCTAAAGTTCTGAGTTCGGAGGAGTGAGAAGAAAAGCGGAGCCAAGAGCGATAGCCACCAAAGCGAAGACACCGATCATTCTGATCAGAAGAGCCGTTGCGCGCCGAGAAATCCGCGGGTGGTCGGAACGTTGGCCCAATATGAGAGCCCAGGGAGCGACCCACAAAAGAGTCGCGGTGAGCCAATGGAGCTGGGCGAAAAGGCAAGCGCTCAGAAGCAAGCAGCCAAAGATAAAGACGTAAATCAACGGCAGGATCGCTCCAACTGTTGTGTTAAAGAAAAACGATAGAATCGCGATCACTCCGAGTATTGCCCCCAGGGAGCCGCTGATCTGGCCCAGGACGGCCGATCCCCCCAAGAAAATGGCGATGCCCCCGGCGCCAGCCGAAAAGGCCAGGCCGAGTGCAAGTTCCGCTCCTGAACAACGGTCTTCGATCACCTTTTGCAGTAAGATGGTGCTAATAAACAGCGCAATCGTGAGCACCGCGATCCACACCAACGCCAGTGGGTCCCCGGGAACTTTGGACCAATAGAAAATGAGAGCCATACCCAGTGAGAGAGCAAGATTCGTAACTTGGCGCCCTAGCCGGAGGCCTTGAAAGCATCCGACTAAGGCAACTACGCCAGCTAGATATGGAATCCACTGGTGGGATTCACGAGGCGGAAAGGCAAAGCCGCCAAAGGCGAGCAGATAGGCCCAGATAGTTCCCCCTGTGAGGATTAACCCAATGCCAATTGCGCGAAGCCAAGGATGTTCGCGGAACACCACGAAACACACCGCGCTCGCAATCAGCACCGCCAGGGACGGTAAGCCGACCCCTTCGAGGGATTGAGCAACCATCTGATTCATAGGACCGGCTCTCCGCGCCTAATTTCTTACTGTTTAATCCCTTCCGCCGCGATTATCAGCGCCACGTCGTCACTCACAGCCGGTAGAAAGGTCTTCACCTCAAATTCGCTTCGCTTCAGTGTCGTGGTGGCTTCCCAACCCGAACGAATTTCTCCCTTCGGGCCAGGTCCGGTGCCGACCGCTTTTACGTCCAGAGTTACAGGCTTAGTGACGCCTCGAAGGGTAAAGTCGCCGGTAACCTCGTAGGTTTTATCGTCAACTTTCTTTACCGATGTGCTCTTGAAGGTGGCAGTCGAATATTGCGCGGCGTTGAAGAAGTCCGGGCTCTTGATGTGTTTGTCCCGGTCCGGTGCGTTAGTGTCAACGCTGTCGGTTTTGATCTCGACGCTGAGTGCGTCTTTGGAGGGGTCATTCTGGTCTAGCGTGAACGTCCCAGAGAAGGCGTCAAACCGGCCGTACACGTAGCCGACTCCAAAATGGTTTATCTTAAACAAGATGGCAGAGTGGACCGGGTCAATTTTGAAGGAGTCTGCCTGGGCAACCGTTGCCCCCGCAACCGCGAGGATACTGAATAGGAGTGGGAGATAATGCTTTTTCATCGATTTGTTGAACTCAGCTCAGTGGTTTTTGATTTGTCCTGGGAAGAGAGGAAGGCTGGGGAAAGGAGAAAGTAGGGAAAGTAGAGCCCTTAGCAGGTTGCGAAACAAACGAAAGGGAGAAAAACGGAAGCATTCTTTGGCATACGTACGTTGCTTAAGCTACATATGTTGTCAAGTAGGATTGAATGGTTCCTGAGCATTAGCCCTTCAGTGGGAACCGAGTGGCTTGGTCCATGCTGTAAACCTTCGGGTTAAGAAGATAATGCTGCGTCCGTACGAGTGTGCGGTCGGGCAATCCGCGGGGCACGAATTTGCATTTGACGCGACTTGACTTTTATGTTCCAGTGGATGTTCGCTTTTTCGAATGAAATTCTGGACGACCTCTAAAAATTTGAATCAATTTTGGGGCGCCATGCGTATTTACATTCGAAGGTGAGGCGGAGGTGCGCTGCAAGTAGTATTTGCGCTGTAAAAGGCGCCGATGAGTGTCTGTGAGATCATCGGGCTTTGCGTAGTTGCCGAAAAGGAGAAAGAAAACGTTGAACACTCGGCGTGGATAGGCTGTCAAAGGACAGGTTATTCTTTAAGGAGGTTAAGCAATATCGTCAGCAAGGGGGCGATATTTCTTTATTTAAGGGTTGGCTACGAAATTATTGAACAAGTTTATCAAGTATGGCTGGCGAAGATTCAGATACTGGCATTAAGATTTATCTCCGGGAGATTGGGCAAATCCCATTGCTGACGCCCCAGGAAGAAATCGAGCTCGCTGCCCGTATCAAAAAAGGAGACAGAGAAGCGCGAGCTCTGATGATCAAGGCGAATTTGCGACTGGTTGTTAAAATCGCCCATGATTACGCGAATTTGGGACTTCCGTTATTGGACCTCATTTCCGAAGGAAATATCGGCTTAATGAAAGCCGTAGAACGTTTTGACCCTGCAAAGGGGGGTAAGCTGAGCACTTACGCAGCCTGGTGGATTAAACAATCCATCAAGCGAGCCTTGGCTAACCAAAGCAAGACGATCCGGCTGCCGGTCCATCTGGTCGATAAGATTTCCAAAATGCGGCGAGTTTCGTTGCAAATGAGCGAAGAACTCGGGCGCGAACCAACCGACGAAGAGTTGGCGGAGGAAATCGGTATCTCCAGCGGCAAAGTGTCACAGTTGAAGACCGTGTCGATTCGGCCGGCTTCGCTAGACGCGCCTATCAGCGACGACGATTCCACCGAGTTCGGGGAAATTGTCGGTGATGAAGACGCGCAAACCCCGTTCGAGCTCTTGCGAGACAAAAACTTGCGGGATGAGGTAAGCGAACTCCTGGAGGTCTTGGATGATCGGGAACGCAAGATTATCTTTCAACGATTTGGCCTCGACGGCGGCAAGCCGAAGACGCTCGAAGAAGTGGGCAAGAAATTCGGGGTGACTCGGGAAAGAATTCGGCAGCTTCAGAATATCGCTTTGGCGAAATTGCGCCGGGCGCTGAGCAAGAAAGAAAAGCCGATCGAGATCCCGCAGGAAATCTTCGAATTCAACTAATTACGCTTTTCAGAAGCTTTCAGGAAGCCGGCCGGATTTCCACCCGAGCCGGCTTTTTTTTGTAATTGTTGCATTTTGTCTGATACCTCGGCTTGACATGAAATCGCTTGTCCATTAGCTGTCTCCTCCCATCCAATTTCAGCAGGAGCTATCCATGCCAGTCACCGAAGTTATTCTGAAAGAAAATGTTCCCGGTCTTGGCGCCGAGGCCGACGTAGTTAAGGTGCGCCGCGGTTTCGCCCGCAACTTTCTCGTTCCGCAAGGCAAAGCTTTCGAAGTAACCCCGGCCAACCTGAAGCGCCTGAACCTGCTGAAAACAAAGCGAGCCGAACGAGAGGCCAAAGAATTAAACGAAGCCGAAGAGCTGGCCCGGAAGATTAATAAGGTGAAGCTGGACTTCATCCTGGAGACCGGTGAGACGGGCAAAGCTTTCGGATCAGTGACCGCCAAAGACATCGAAGACAAGCTGAAGGCTGAGACCGACATTGCGGTTGACCGACACCGGATCCGTATCGAACGCCCCATCAAAGAAACCGGCGAGATGGAGATACCGATTCAGCTACACGGCGATGTGACCGCGACTTTGAAGATTGAGATTAAGGCACACACCCCTGCTCCGAAGGAATCAGAATCGGAAGCTAAGGATGGGAAGCCCAAAACGCGTAAGCGTACGACGAAGACCGGTAGCTAGGAATGTCCAAAGGTTCTCAAGGCTTGGCGAAACCGCTTGAGAAGCCCATGAGTGAAAAGGGCGCGTCCCGCAAGGACGACGGGAAAAGTTATTCACAATCTTTTCACAACGCATCCCCAGGCAAAGACGCGCCCAGGTCCCTGCCATTTAGCAGCGACGCTGAGAAAGGCGTCCTTTGTTCGATACTGTTGTCCCCACGGGATGTCAGTGATCTTTGCGTTCTTCGTTTGCAGCCACCTGCCTTCTACGTTCCGGCCCATCAAATCATTTATGAGCTGGTGCTGGAGTTCGCGGACAAAAGCAAGCCGATCGACTTCATTTCGCTAAAACAAGCGTTGCAGGACCGGGGACACCTCGAAGAAATCGGCGGAGCTGAGTTTTTGAACGAGCTTTACGGCTTTGTACCGACGGCGGCCAACGCGGCTTACTACATCGAGATCGTTCGGGAGAAATTTCTGCTCCGAAGATTAATTTTGACCTGCAACGGACTTAGCAGCCGGTCCTACGAGGAACAGGAAAACGTCGAGCCGCTTTTGGATGATGCAGAACGAGAAGTCCTGCAAATCCGAGGGGAGTACATCCGAGTCGATGTTGTTCCCACCAAGGAATTGGTGATCAAGGCCATCGAACAGATCGAGCATCTTTATGAGAACCGCGGCGCCGTTACCGGGTTACCGACAGGTTTCATCGAGCTCGACCGGATGACGAGCGGTTTGCATCCGGCTGAGATGATCGTTATTGCAGCGCGACCTAGCATGGGCAAGACGGCCTTTGCTATGAACGTTGCTGAACATGTGTCGCTCGACGTTGGAAAACCGGTTGGAGTTTTCAGCTTGGAGATGAGCAGCCAACAGCTGGTTCAGCGCCTCCTGTGCTCACGAGCCAAGGTCGACCTTCAGAAAGTGCGAAACGGCTTTCTCTCCGAGCGCGATTTTCCCAGTTTGACAACGGCTGCATCTCATTTAGCAGCCGCAAGTCTATTTATCGACGATACCCCCGGCCTTTCCATTTCCGAGCTGCGGGCGAAGGCTCGCCGGCTAAAGGCCAACAACAAAATTGAGCTCCTGGTGATCGACTATCTTCAATTGCTTCGATCTACGACGAGACGCGCCCAAGACAATCGCCAGTTGGAAATCTCCGAAATCTCTGGCGGTATCAAAGCATTGGCCAAGGAACTAGAGATTCCGGTGATTGTGGTTGCTCAGCTTAACCGTCAGCCGGACGCTCGAGCCAAGGGAGACAGCCCAGGACGCCCGCGTTTGAGCGACCTCCGTGAGTCTGGATCCATCGAGCAAGATGCCGATGTCGTCGGATTGCTGGTACGGCCCGAGTACTACGCCACCGATGATGAGGAAAAAGAGAGAAGCGCCGGAGAAGCAGAACTTATCATTGCCAAACAACGAAACGGACCGACCGGCGAGATTGCTCTGACGTTTCGCAAAGAATACACTCGCTTCGAAAACCGCTCGAAGGAACACTCGCCGTAGAAGGCGGTTCGGCGCTGGATTTTGTCCCGAAGGGACGTCAGGACTCAGCCTGGGGTTTTAACCCCAGGTGAGCGTATCAAAAATGCCCGCCCCGAAGGGGCGGCAGAACCGTGCCTCAGGTGTGCCAGATGTTAACCGAACTAGGCGCCGAGCACAAATATCAGCCGCCTCGTACACGCGAAACGGTGCTTTGGTCAGATTCTCGGCGTGGAAGTAGATTGAGATACCGCAGCGAAAAATCGATTCCATCAGTAGTAAAACCAAGAACAACCACCACCGCAGCACCAAGCCGGCCGCAGTAGTAAAAACCATCGTATGATTTCTCTCAATCCAGGGATCTTTATCAGTGCAGCGTTGAGTTCGGGTATAGAATTCCTGGAGATTGTCGCCATTGCCTATGCTCTCAGTAGCAGCGGCTATCGTCGCGAGGCACTTTTCGGCAGTGTGACCGGTATCGTTGCAGTTACGCTTGCTGCCGCTTTGCTCGGACCAGCGTTAGTGCTCTTCCCATTGAGATGGCTGCAAGTAGCGGCCGGCCTAGTTCTCATTTATTTCGGGTGGAAGTGGACCAAGAAATCAGTGATACGCCAGGCCGTCGGTAAACGCGCTGGTTGGATCGACAACCCTTTGAAGAACCGATCCCTGGAAACGGATCGAACAAAACCCGGTTTCAGCTATCTCAACTTTGTCGTAATGACGAAGTGCGCAGCATTGGAGACATTTGAAGTGGCGTTGATCGTCATCACAATTGGTTTGAGTTCTCGCGCTTGGTTAGAGGCGCTGAGCGGAGCTTCGATTGCGCTAGCGATTACGATTGCGTTAGTAATCTCTCTCCATGGCTACCTGAAGCGACTACCCGACGTATTCATGAAGCTTGGCGCTGGACTCATGTTGCTAAGCTTGGGAACGTTCTGGCTCCTGGAAGGACTAGGGTTCAAATGGCCAATGGAAGAATTATCTGCTCTCCCTCTCTTTTGTCTTTTTCTCCTTTCGAGCTGGATCACAATCCTGCTGCTGCGCCGGCAGAGTCTTCGGAAGAGCGTGTCTAATTGAGGGACGGCTAGCCTCCGATTCGAGAGCGAGAGCCATCGGTAGCGGTGGAGTCGGATCCCCGCCATGAAATGGCGTAACAGAACAGCCCAGGCCTTCATGGCCACTCCGGCGACGACTACACGCGGAGAGCCGGTTGTGTTTCCGGCTCCCTTTTGACACCCGGTAGTGACGGAAATTCAAATGTTACCACGGTCCCTTTTCCTGGTTCGCTTTGGATCGTCACCGAACCGCCGTGCAGATCCACTATGCTTTTGACAATGGCCAACCCTAGACCGGTGCCCGCAACCGAGGTTGTGCGCGAAGAATCAACGCGATAAAAACGATCGAACAATCGCGGCAGATGTTCCGCGGGAATGCCGGTACCGTCGTCTTTGACCAGGATTTTTACGATATCGCGCTGAGGATAAACCTCGACACTCACGCTCCCGCCCGGCGGGGTGTGTTTCAAAGCGTTCGTAACGACATTACTAATCGCGCGCCGGAAAAGGGAGCTGTCCGCAAAAAGCTGGGCGTCACCGAAAAGGCTGAGTTTGATTTCCAATTCTGTCGCTTGCAGCTCGTGATAGGAAAGTAGCTGGCCAAGCTCATCAGTTACCTGGAACCAAGTTTTGTGCAGTGAGAGGTCAGCGTTTTCAGCACGAGCCAGAAACAACAAACTATCAATGAGCTCAGCTAAACGGTGATACTCCTCGAGACTAGAGGCGATCACCCTGGCGTATTCTCCCGAGCTCCGTTCCCGTCGCAACGCCACTTCGGCCTCACCCATGAGGTTGTTGACGGGAGTTCGTAACTCGTGAGCGATATCCGCTGAGAATTGGGAAAGGCGTCTGAAGGAATCCTCCAGTCGCTGAAGCATGGCATCGAACTCGGTGGCTAAACTGGCCAGTTCTCGGGGCCAGGCCGTGGATCCGACTCTTTCAGCCAACACATTAGCCGTAATTCGATGGGCTGCGGCTGAAATCTCTTGGATTGGCCGGATTCCTCTCCTGGCCACATAAGTTCCCGCAACTGCTGAAACCACTGATCCGGCAACCAAAACCAGCAGCAGCTTGTTTCGGTAGTCGTTCAGAATATGTCGCTCCGTGGTAACGTCCAGAGCCACGGTGTAAATGAAGCGCTGATCAGCGGCCGGTTTTCCGGCGCCAGAGGCGGTTGCACCAGCGCTACTCACCAGCAGGGTTTGTCCCGGCGCTGGATGAAATTCCTGAGTCTCGCCAATTGGTCGATCTTCCGGGGCAGGCGGCGGGCAGGCGGATAGCGGAGGAATCAAGCTCTGCGCTCCAGCCGATTGGATAACCAGGGCGCCGTTTTCCTGAACCAATCGGCTGTAGTAGACGCTCTGGCGCCGGGCGGTACTCTCCCACTGAACCTCCTCTTCCAAGGCTTCTTGATCATTGGGACGTTCGGTTAAGATCTCCCGCATCACCGAAATCTTGTCGGCCAGCGTGTTTCGAGCAGTGACCTCGAGGCTCTCTTTCAACGACCAATAAAGAAACGCGCCGAAGAGAGAGAGCAAAGCGATCGTAATCAGGGCGTACGATGCCGAGAGTCGGACCACAATCGACCAAGAACGTCCCGGTCTAGTCATGTTAGACGTTTCCTATTTTTGATCTCGGTCTCAGCGTTCTCCCAGCACATAGCCAACGCCATAGACCGAATGAATCAAAGGCTTGTCGAATGGATAATCGATCTTCCGGCGCAGGCGGCGGACGGCGACATCCACTACGTTGGAATCGCTGGCGGTCTCCATGTTCCAGACCTCTTTCGCGATCACTTTGCGTCCGACCACTTCGTTCGGCGTCCGCGCCAGTAGGAGCAATAACGCGAACTCTTTTGGAGTAAGCTCGATCGATTGATTCCGGCGAACGACTTTGTGACGAATCAGGTCCAATTCCAGATCCGAGATCCGCAGACTGGTGGGCGTGGTTTCCCGGCCGCGTCGCAGCACGGTCCGGATCCGCGCCATTAACTCTGAAAATGCAAACGGCTTCACCAAGTAATCATCTGCGCCCAGGTCAAGTCCGCGGATTCGCTCTCCTAAACTATCCCGAGCGGTTAAGAAGATGACCGGAGTCGTTATTCCGTTCGCTCGCATCTGTCGGATGATGCTCCAGCCATCGATACCCGGAAGCAGCACATCCAGTAGAACAACATCGTAGCTCTTCTCTCGCAAAAGGCCCCAGGCGATCTTGCCGTCGTTGGCGATATCCACAGACCAGCCGTTCTCGGACAACCCATTAGAAAGGAAAGTCGCGGCTTTTGCTTCGTCTTCGACAACGAGTGCCTGCATTCCGTCCATGTGACAATGAAGGCAATAGCAGAAGGGCCAGCTATTGCAAAACCAGAGTGCCCCAAGCTTAGGCAACCGGTCTCTGCGCAACGTTCAGAACATCAAATAAAAGCCAACATGACACATCGGTCATCTTTAGGCGGTTGCGCGTAGCTTTGTGACCGAAAAGTAACACAGGTGTCTGAGAACCGTTGAATTAGTTCGGCTTAGTGTTTTTGCGCAGATGGTGTCGTCCTCCTACGGCCGTTAGCGTGGTCAAAGCGGCATCCATCTGGACCCCTTAATCGAAAAACATTATGTCTGCTATTATCAGGCTTAGGCTAGGGCTTTCTCGCGCCGCCCTCATTGGCACGATTTCGCTTTCATCGCTCTCGATGATTGCGCCCATGGCTGCAAGTGCCCAAGGAACCTTCACTCCAACCGGGCAATATGTAACTCCGAACTCGGTCCCAAACGCAATATTTCAGCCGTTGAACCCGGGCATTCAGGCACTACCCGATTTCGTGGCTGGCGGTGCAGTGAGCACGGCGTTGAGCCCAGACGGTAAAACCTTGGCAGTTTTGACCTGCGGTTACAACAGCGTCTCGATTCCCGGCTCGAGCATCAACAACGAATATATTTTCATTTACAACGTATCCGCCGACGTGCCGGCGCAAGCACAGGTAATCACGCTCGCTAACACTTTCGTCGGTATTACTTTCTCGACCGACGGGACCACGCTCTATGTTGGCGGCGGTCAAGATGACTCAGTTCATACCTTCAAAGTGAAAGCGGGTCTCTGGACCGAATTCGGGAAACCGATCAAGCTCGGATATAAGAACGCTAACGCGTTGTTTCCCGGTGATCTTCCCCCGATGGTCGGAGGGTTGGCGTTGACGCTGGATGGGACGGTGCTGGCCGTTGCGAATTACAGCAACGATTCAGTATCATTCATCAGCACCGCCACGCGAGCTGTGCTGGGCAATCTGGATCTGCGGCCAGGCAAAATCAACCCCGCTCAAAGCGGCGTTCCCGGTGGTGAATATCCTTTCTGGATCAGCATCAAGGGAAATAATACCGCCTACATTTCATGCGCACGTGACCGCGAGATCGACGTAGTCGATTTCACGACGCCAGCGACGCCGGCGTTGACCACCCGGATCAAGGTCGCCGGTAACCCGCTGAAAAGCGTTTTGGATAGCCAACAACGCCATCTGTACGTCGCCGAGGATAACAGCGATTTAGTGGAAATCATTAATACTGGCACCAACAAGCTCTTCCAGAGCGTCGTGGCGAGCGGTCCTGCTACCCCCACTTTCGCTAACGCACTCAAATACAAAGGCAGCGCGCCTGTGGCTCCCGCGCTTTCCCCTGACGGTAAAACCCTCTTCGTAACGCTCGGTGGCGCTAACGCGGTATCAGTCATCCAAGGTATCCCGGATCATCCGGTCGTTGTCGGATTGATCCCGACCGGATATCAACCAAATGCGGTCACCATCAGCACCGATGGGACTTGGGCCTATGTGGCAGACGCCAAGGGAGTAACCGGACCAAACCCCGGCGAGACCTACTTCAACGGGCAGCCGAACAATTACGTTTATCAACTACAGAAATCGTATCTGCACAGCTTCCCGATTCCTAGTTCCACCGATCTCGCCACTTTGACCACCCAAGTTGCCCAGAACAACTTCTACGGGTCTAAGTTGAGCAAAGCGGAACAGTCGGTGTTGAGCTTCCTGCAAGCGCACATCAAGCACGTCATCTATCTGGAAAAAGAAAACCGGACCTACGATCAGATCCTAGGTGATCTCCCAGTCGGCAATGGCGACCCGAGTTTGGTTGATTTCGGCTCAGCCATTACCCCGAACTATCACGCGATTTCCCAACAGTTTGTTGATCTGGATAACTTCTACAACACGGGTGACGTCAGTGGTGATGGCCAAATCTGGAGCGTCGCGGGGCGGGAGAATATTCTCAGTTTCATCGGCATTCCGATGAATTATAGCGGCCGCGGGGCGCCTTACGATTCTGAAGGTCAAAACCGGGACATCAACATGGCGTTCCCCACTCAGGCCGAGCGACAGATTTATCTCCCTGAGAGTCCTTCTGATCCCGACCTTCTGCCGGGCACCCTCGATGTAGGTGCGGTGGATGGACCTGGAACAGGCGACCAGCAACAAGGATATCTGTGGGATGTGGTGCTTCGAGCTGGGTTAACCTTCCGTAACTACGGTTACCATTGCGACCAATCCGAGTATTTTGCCAATCCGCCAACGCCGCTCTTGCTGAATCCACGAGCAACGCACACGCGAGTGGCGTTCCCATCCCGGGCCGCCCTGGTCAAGACGACCGATCCTTACTTCCGCAGCTTCGACAATAACCTCCCCGACTTCTATCGGGAAAGGGAATGGGAGACTGAGTTCAACAAGTACGTTGCGAATAATAATCTGCCCGCCGTATCGATGGTTCGCTTAATGCACGACCATATGGGTAGCTTTGGCACCGCTATCGAAGGTGTTAATACTCCTGAATATCAACAAGCTGACAACGACTATGCCGTCGCGAAGTTGATCGAAAAAGTTGCTAAGAGCCCGTATGCGTCTAGCACGCTCATCTGCATCCTGGAGGATGATTCTCAAAACGGCGCTGATCACGTCGATTCACATCGTTCAACGGCCTACATCGTCGGTCCCTATGTCAAACATGGAGCCGTCATTTCGACCGCGTACACCACGCAGAACATGCTGGCTACCATCGAAGGGGTTCTTGGCCTCGACCATGAGGACATCCTGACCGCTTCCGAAAAGCCGATGCTCGATGTCTTCGACATCAGCCAAGCCTCGTGGAGCTTCACCGCGACTCCGTCGAGCTACCTCTACAATACCAAGTTGCCGTTGCCGCCGCTCGGCGCCAAGGCTGGCCGGATTCCCAAAGCGACCCACGACTATAAGTATTGGGCCGAGGTCACCAAGGAGTTTGATTTCAGCAAGGAAGATAATCTAGGCGATCCGAATAAGTTCAACCGGATTATCTGGGAAGGTCTGCACGGCAAAAACGTTCCCTATCCGGTGGTACGAACCGGCATCGACCTGCGCCAGAACCGGAGCGAGCTCCTCAAGAAAGCTGCTGTTCAGCCGAACCAGGTATCGAACAACTAGCAGTTTGCTCCCAAGAGCAGATTCCTAATTGAGAAGAATTGGACGCAGGGCCGAAAGCTTTCGGCCCTGCGTTTTTTTGTGCCGGTCGGTAAGGGTGAGCTCCGGCTCATCCGGGGCCGAGGAATGACGTCTGGTCAGTAAGAAGAAATTGAGCACATCCAGGTCAGATCGGATGAGTAGGAGCTCAGTCCTACCGTTCCGCGAAACTCTTGTTGTATTTTTGCCATTCCCCACCCACTATATGTTGTGGTCTCACCCGACCTGCTCATATGCGCTGTCCGAAGTGCGGCAATCTGGAAGATAAAGTAATCGACTCTCGCTCCGCTAAATCCGGAGCTGCAATTCGTCGGCGCCGCGAGTGTATGGCCTGTCAACATCGGTTTACGACTTACGAAGAAATCGAAAGAAGAGATCTGCGGGTGGTGAAAAGGGATGGCCGCCATGAACCATTTGATCGACAAAAGCTCCTGGGAGGAATGGTCAAGGCTTGCGAGAAGCGCCCGGTCAACTATGACGCTCTCGAGAGGGCCGCGGAAGAGGTTATTCACGAACTGGAACAAACCTACGACCACGAAGTCCCCAGTAAAGAGATCGGAGTCCGGGTGATGGAACGGTTACATTCATTAGACGAGGTAGCCTATATCCGTTACGCGTCGGTCTATCGTCAATTTCAAGATATCGGCGAGTTCATCAACGAGATCGAATCGCTCGGGAAGAAATCGAAACGTAATGCTCAGCAACCGGAGCTCTTCATACCGTGATCGCACTCCGTGACTCATTGCCCGTCCTGCGATTGGACGATGGAACTATCGAGATAATCCGCCGGGAATGGCTGTGCGGATGCCTGGCCCGAGCTGCAGTCAAGGCCGGCTATATCCAGTGGTGGCTCGCTGAACATGTTACTGAGAGCATCCTTTGTTTCCTAGCGGGTTGCTACGGCAAACCGGCGATCTCCATTCCTGAGTTGAACGAGTTTATCCGCTCCGCTTTGCAGGCGATCGGTCATGGTGAGGTAGCACTCAAATACGAGACGCTCGAGCCACCGTGCGTAATCTCGCTAGCAGATCTGGCAGCGGAAGCCGGCCCCGGATACGAGTTAGCCTTTTTCCAACTATTAAAGGAACGGATGCAACCGATGCTTTCGCGACGAGCCACCAACATCAACGTGCTCGGCATGCAAAACTGCGTCCGCTTTCTTCAATCGGTCAAGACCTGGAGCCGTAGCTGTTCCGAATTGCGGAGCGAGATCGTAGATTTCCTGCGCGCCCAGCTCGAAAAGGATAAACCTGAAGTTCTACTCACGATCAGATGACCTTATTCGAAAAAATCGTTGCCCGAGAGATCCCGGCAAAACTGGCATTTGAAGATGACGAGGTGCTGGCGTTTCATGACATTAATCCGCAAGCGCCTATCCACGTGCTCGTGGTCCCGAAAAGAGCGATCCCCCGGATCGCCGAAGCGCAACTCGCCGACGGCCCATTGCTCGGGCGGCTCTTGTTGACCGCGAAACAAATCGCTGCCGCCCTCGGTCTGACCGAGGGCGGTTATCGGATCGTTATCAATAACGGTCATGACGGAGGAGAAACCGTACCGCATCTCCATGTCCATCTATTGGGCGGCCGCCCTATGCATTGGCCGCCGGGCTAAGGGGTTCGCGGTTCACTGTTCGCAGTTCGCGGCTGAGCGGGCACCACCGATAGAGCTCGGGACATCCTCCATGGGACCAATGGGAGTCGTGGGACTTATAGGCTCGTCGGCTTCCAGAACTGCAAACTGTGAACGGTGAACCGAGAACTACCTAAGAGTCGACTCCATCCAGAACCAGATCGGCCGGTAGATACGAGGGAAAATTTGCCAAGCGACGATCAGGCCGAAGAGAGATAAACCCCCTCGCATCCGTTGGTAAGCTAACGTGGCACCGGGACCGAGGAATAATAAAGGTAGGGCGCTGCCGTCTAAAGGCGGCAGAGGAATCAGATTAAAAACGCCCAGAAGGAGATTCAGGGAAAACCCCAGACTCAATAACACGGCGGCCAAATGCGGTAGGCCTGGTTGCACCGAAATCACGGTTTCCGAAAAGAGCCCTGTGTCACCTGGGATAAAGAAACCCGCTGACAATCCGACCTTGAGTCCAATCCAACAGATGAGCGAGATAGCAAAGTTAGCGGCTGGACCAGCGAATGCCATCACCGCTGCCCGGCGCGGGTACTGCGCCGCCCAGGCCGGATTATACGGCGCGCTAGCCCAGCCGATCATCCAACCTGAGCTGAGATACGAAACGATGGGCAGGACCAGCATACCAATTGGTTCCCGGCGAATGTGGGGAATGGGGTCGAGGGTGACCTGTCCCCCGAGATACGCAGTTGGATCGCCCAGACACTTCGCGGTGAACGCATGAGCTGCTTCATGGGCGCTCATTGACATCAGGAACACCACAAGCCAACAGCTGAAATCGAAGAGTGAAAAGGAAGGCGGCATGATCAGGGATAGAAGCAGACAAGTTGTAGTTTGGCGCGCTAGAGGCGTAGCGGCAAAGTAATCAGTAATCGGTAAACCAGTAAACAGTGAGTCTGGATAGGGGGGCTGTTATCGCGAGGACAGATCGGATCGGTTGTTCGAATCCGCGCGATTGCCCCGTAAAGGCTTCGAACCTCATCCGTTTGCGGGATCACGATCACTGATTACTGATTTACTGGTTACTGATTACTCAATCCTGGTTGGGAGGACCTAAAACCGGACCCGACGGAGGCGCGTCAATGATCGATTGAGGTTTGGATTTCTTGAGCTTGCGAAAAAACCGAGCAAGGAAACCTCCGATCGCGATAGCCGCAATAATGATGAATTTTTTCCCCGCGATTAGCAAAACGATGAGGCCTTTGAAAAGTCCTGCTTTGGCGGCGACGCCGCCGAGAATCAGAGCACCCAAACCGTAGGCGGCAATCTTATCATTGCCTTGCTGGTAATCGGTGTAGCGATTGCCGGGCAGGAAATTCACCATCGAGATGATCTCAGGCATGCGCTCCTGAATTGCGTCCAATTGATTCATCGATGCTACTGCATTGATTGCTAAGACTCCTTTTCTGCCCAGCACACGCACGTCGTAGTTCAGCGTATGGGCCGTCCCAGGGGCAAACGCGAACTCCTTTGCCCAATATAGTTTGTGCGTATCGCGATCGTATCGAGGCGACGCCGCCCAGCCGACCAGCTCTACCTTAGAAAAATTCTGTTTGGTCCGTTCTTCGTTTTCCTGTCGCACCGCCTCCTGCATCTGTTTGAGCATATCGTCGTAGTTGATCTTAGCGGCTTCATCATCCTTAACATAGCCGTCTTCGCGATAGGTAAATACGATACCCCAACTGCCGGGTTCACTAGGTCCGACATCCGCAGGAAAAATCATTCCTAAAGTGTCTCCCCGTGAAGGCGGGTTGCCCCAAAGGTCAACGATCACCTTTCGTGCATCCTCAGGACCCAGATACCGAAAATCAGACGTAAGATTCACTTCGGCCAGGTTGTTGCCCAGCACTACCCGGCCTGTAAACCACTTCAAACCAGCTTCGATTTTCTCAATCTCCTGGGCCCGGCCTGCCTCTTGAGCGAACAGCGCAGGGCAAATCCAAAGAAGGCTCAGGCAGACAATGAATTGCTTCAGTTTCATAAAATCGGCGACTAAATCCAATAAATTATAAGCCCGCGCTTTAAGCAAAGGAGGTTAGAGAAATTTCGAAACCAAGTCGACCAAGATCCCGCCGGTAAAGACCACGGCAGCAAAGCGGTATGTCACTCTTGTGTTTACCCCCAACTTGGCTAAATAAGGAATCTCGGCAATGGAGTTTGCCTGCCGAAACTCAGCTAACTGCCCTCCGGGCTGATGACTCCTACCAAACGACTAGATTTTGGGAGGTGTCTGAATCGTGGACGCGAGACCTATTGCTCCGCGCTTCGTTAAATCCGAAATATCAAATGAGAAAATACGGTCTGGTGGCTGTAGGGGGCGGGCTTGGCTCCCTGATTCGTTTTTGGATTACTCAATGGATGGCAACGATGCCGGTCTGGCCTTTTACAGCGGTGCTGCTGATTAACGTCACCGGCTGTTTCCTGATCTCCTTTCTGAACTTTCTTTCCGATCCTTCCGGAGAAGTCTATCTAGGGCCAAACAGCCGCATTTTCTTGTTGGTAGGAATCTGTGGTGGCTACACCACGTTCAGCACTTTCAGTCTGATCTCATTTAATGCGGCCCGTCATAACGGTTTTATCGAGCTGTGGCTCAATATCGGACTATCTCACCTACTCTGCCTGCTAGCGATCTGGCTTGGGGCCATCGCGGCCACTCAATTCGGGCGGATCATGATGGGCTGGTTCCGCTGGCTGAGACGTTAGGGCGTTATGCAGGTATTAGCGACAGCACTGGTTTTTGTTGGCGGCGCGATCGGAACTTTGTGGCGTTTTTGGTTGTCTGGGTTGGTCGCCCGACGTTTTGGAGAAACCTTTCCGTTCGGGACGTTAGTGGTGAATATCACGGCGTCGATTCTTCTCGGTCTGACCTCGGGCATTCTAGCCCACCTGGCAGATCGCGCATTGGCAACGGCCTTGCAGCAACTGCTAGCAGTAGGTGTCTGCGGAGGATTAAGCACCTTCTCGTCTTTTAGCTTACAAACCTGGAATCTTTTATTAGCACGAAGGTGGCTGGTGGCCATCTTGAACCTATTGTTTTCAACCGCACTCTGTTTTGCAGCTATCGCGCTAGGTTGGCAGATCTCTGCTTAGCAGAAGTTTGATATCACGATCATGGAACTTCCCAGAGACGCTTTGCTCTTAAGAATCTTTATCGGCGAGAAGGACGAATACCAAGGGCAACCTCTTTTTCGTGCATTGGTCTTGAAAGCGCGCGAAATGCACCTAGCCGGTGCAACCGTGTTCCGTGGCCCAATGGGCTTCGGTAGATCGAGCCATGTTCATACCAGCGGGGTTCTGCGTTTATCCGTCGACTTGCCGATGGTGATTGAAATCGTCGACACAGAAGAGAAAATTGAGAGTTTCTTGGCCCAGATCGAAAGCATTATCGGGTCTGGCTTAGTCACCGTCGAGCGGGTACAAGCGATCATCTATAAAGCACGCGAGGCTAGCCCCGGTTAGCGCACCACTTCCGTGACTGGTATAGCAGCGCGGTTGCGGAAGTGGTGCACTGGACTCAATGCCGATATCGAATAATCTGGGCACGCTCAATAGTAATGAGCCCTCGACGCATCATGGTCCGGAGTTCGGGCAGGAATGCTTCAATTCTATCGGGCGTATCTACAATCTCCACGATCATGGGCAGATCGAGAGAAAGGCGCAGGATATTCGCGTTGTGGAGGTGTTGCGACCGCCCAAAGCCCATCGGCCCTCGCAATACCGTAGCACCGGCGAGCTTCAATTCCCGCGCCCGAAATACGATAGCCTCGTAGAGGGGACGATGCTTATATTCATCGGCCTCTCCTATGAAGATCCGGAGCAACAGGCATTCACTCGGCAGTTCCCGCGTTGGTGAAGGAGGGGGTTGCCCGGCGGACGTCGCGACCTGGGGGGTTGTGACCATGGCGGGAATACATTCCTGAACTTTTACCTCTTGGGCACGTCTTGCTCTAGTTCTACGACGCGGGCCTTTTCCAAAGTCACCAACCCGCTGGGCATCATTTCCTCCAATATCGGGATAAATGCGTTGATCTTCTCGGAGCAGTCCACAATCTCAATGACTACGGGCAAATCAGACGAAAGCATCAGTCGGTTTGCTTCATGAAGCCGGCTCGATTTGCCGAATCCCAGGGCACCATGCAACACGGTAGCACCCGCTAACTTTAGCTCACGCGCCTTTAGCACAATCGCTTCAAAGAGCGGAAGATGATGGAACCGGTGATTGTCACCGGTAAAAATTCGCAAGAGAATCGAGTCTGCCGGAGGGGGCGCCATTTCCGTCGGCTTTACTTTATCGATGAAAATTCCATCAACCAGTGATTTTTTGGTTGTCGCCGCCTAAGGATTTGCGTATCTACAAACCGGGCAATGGAGTTTGCCTTCCCGCAAAGGGAGAACCGCACTGACCATATTCAGAGCTAATAACTCCTGTTTGGCGCGATTAGAGCGCAGACAGGAGTTTTATTATGCTCAGTTCGTCTGAGTCAGGGCCGGTACGATTAAGAGTGACCGGAAGACGCTTATCTCCCGGAATTCATCATAGCCGCTTCGGCTTTCCCGACGCTGCGGAACCTTTCCCATGTTGAATCGCATCCTTTTCAATCTAATCCAGGTTTTCGTGGTGATCGCCTTTTCGCCCCTGGTTTCCGGCGTACTCACGCGGCTGAAGGAAATGGTCCAGTCCAAGCGCGGTCCGAGTATCTTTCAGCCATACCGCGATCTTTGGAAACTGTTCCACAAAGACGAAGTCGTTTCTGACCAGAGTTCGTGGATCTTTCGTTTCACCCCTTATTTGGCGTTCGTGGTACCGATCTTCGTTACGCTGCTGATTCCCGTATTAACCAGTTACCCTCTTTTCTTTGCGTTTATGGGCGACATGTTGGGCGGGGGTTTTGTTCTTTCGCTAGGCGGCTTCTTCGCCACGCTTGCTGCGGTCGACACCGGCAATCCATACGGTCCGATGGGCGCTAGTCGAACCCGCATGGTAAGTTTTTTGGCTGAACCTGTGTTCATGATCGTCTTTTTCACCGTTTCATTCGTAGCCGGTTCGACGATTCCTTACATCGTCCAGCAACACTGGGTGACCCCTTTAGCCAATTTCTTTTCGCCGTCGCACGTACTGTTGATGCTGGCTTTCTTCATGCTGATTCTGGCAGAAGGCGGGCGCCTCCCAGTAGACAATCCTACCGGTCATTTCGAGCTGGCTATGATTGACGAATCAAAATCATTGGAATACTCGGGCCGCGGGTTCGCGTTAATCAAATGGGGCGGTTACATGAAATTTTTCGTATTAGCCTGCATTTACCTGAACGTGCTGGTCACACCGTGGGGCTTAGCCAGCGAACAGACCATCAGTGCCGTTCTGCTGGCCATCTCGCTGGTGCTATTCAAAATTTTTGGTTTTGTCCTGATCTTAGTTATTATCGAATCGTCGCTTTCGAAACTGCGACTCTTTCGCATCGCGGAATTTCTAGGTGCAGCGTTTATCACCTCAGTGGCCGCGATGATCGCGCGTCTGTTTGCATTCTAACGAACCATTCCTGAACATGGCGGACCCGACCTTAACAACTTGGTTACTAGATCTAAACGCGTTAGTAGGCGGGTTATTTTTGTTAGCCACGTTTAGCTTGGTGGCCATGCGCCAAGTCAACGCCTGTCTGCGAATGTTCATTATTTTGTCAATTTTATTGGCGGCATCCGCATTTCTTCTGAGTGCTGAGTATCAGAATTGGCACCTGATTGTAATTGGAGTGGTCGATCTCGCGACTAAAGCGATAATGATCCCTTGGTTGTTACGCCGCGGTCTGCGAGACGAAGTCTATACCCGGCGTGAGATCACCCAGGTGCTCAACATACCAACGTCTTTGCTTATCGCTCTGGGATTGACCGTCGTTGCTTATCTTCTCTCCATGCCGTTGTTGGCGATTGGCGATGGTATAACCATGGGATTGAACTTACCCATTGGGTTGGCGGGACTCCTAATTGGAGGACTAACCGCTGCCGTCCGTCGTGAAGCGGTTCCGCTTTTTCTGGGATTATTGGCCATGGAAAATTCCGCTTTCTTTGCCGGGATCGGAGTGGCGCCGGAAATGCCCTTGATCGCAGAAGTCTCTATTGCGTTCGATGTCGTCATTCTGGTGTTTGTCGTTAGCGTGTTAACGCGCGCGGTGCATGAACATATCGGCACTACTGAAGTAGGCGCACTAACAGCGCTAAAGGAGGAGGTGAAAACTTGAACGTATTCCTCGTCCTTATCCCGCTGTTACCTTTTATAGCGGTGTTGCTCTCGCTGCTTCCGATGGGAAAGCGGTTTGCTCCGGCTGTCACCCTCATTGCCTCCACCACGGTGTTGGTACTCACGATCGGAGAGGCTCTGCAGGTGATCGCACAACATAGTATTGTCGCTATCAGCGGTTGGGTGGAGCTAGATGGTTTGAGCGCGACGCTCTTGTTACTGGTCGCGTTCCTTAGTGCAACGGCAGCACTGTTCTCCTGGGGATACGTCGCGGCCCATGAGCAGGAGCCGCGCCGGATTCGGTCCTATTACGTTCACTTTAACCTGTTCATCTTTGCGCTGGTACTTGTCCCGGTTTTGGCTCAGCCGGCATTCGTATGGATCGCCATTGAATTCACCTCTTTGTTCTCGGTGCTTTTGGTAGCATTCGATAATACCCGCGAGGCCTTGGAGGCGGCCTGGAAATACATCGCCCTGATGTTCATGGGTGCGGCTATCGCGCTTCTCGGTTTCTTCATACTGTTTTGGGCACAGCAAAAAGCCGGCGGCGGACATTACAGTTGGGAAGGGTTACGGGCGGTCGCATCGCAAATGCCGCCTGTTCTGGTCAGGACTGCTTTTCTGTTAATTCTCGCCGGATTTGGAGCTAAGGTCGGTTTTGTACCGATGCATACCTGGTTACCCGATGCCCACAGCCAGGCGCCATCTCCGGTTTGCGCATTGTTGTCCGGTATCAAAACTACCAACTCGCTTTACTGTATTCTCCGTCTAGTCCCGTTGCTGACGAGCGATCATCTTCAAGTGTGGATGCAGGTCGTTGGGCTCATTTCGGCCGGTGTCGCCTCATTTCTACTGTTACAAGTTCGCGATTATAAACGGCTGTTCGCCTATTCCACCGTCGAGCACATGGGAATCATCTTCGTTGCTGCCGGATTCGGCGCCGGGGGAAATTACTGTGCGCTTCTACAGATGGTCGGCCATAGTTTAACCAAGTCCTTTTGCTTTTTCGCAGCCGGCGTTACCTTACTCGTTCTTGGGACCCGTGAAATCGCTGCAGTTCGCGGCTTGATCCGCACATCGCCAATCGCAGGCGCCATGTTGCTGTTGGGAGCATTGGCGATCGGCGGCGCACCGCCGTTTGCCGTCTTTCTCAGCGAATTCTCTATCTTTCGCGCCGGCTTGGAGGCAAAAGATTATCTAACCGTCGCGCTTTTGGTCGTTTTCATCACGGTAGCATTCTTTGGCATTTTGTTACATGTGAACCGAATGGTGTTTGGAACGCCAACGATTCAAATTCCAGCCGACCGCAAGCCAGTACCATTTACCTGCGTACTCACGCTCTTTATTGCGGCGATTCCAGTCGTAGTTCTTGGGGTTCATCAACCTAGATCCCTGCATGAACTCCTGGATCTGGCTGCTTCCCAATTGGCTCCTTTGGCTTCCTTGGCTTCATCATGAGGATATCCGAGCTCCCACAACAGGTTGCCCAACGCTGGCCTGACCGGGCTCAATGCCGGGTCGATCCGGCCAGCTCAATCTGCGAAATCGAATGTTCGCCTATGACGCTAGCAGAATTGTGCGGTCGCCTCTTTTTAGCTTGGGAGTTCAGCTTCGCTGGACTGGTGGTTGAAGAAGGCTCGACGGATTGGGAGCTCCGGTACTGCTTCTACAGTGACCAACCCAGAGGGTTGGTTTACGTACTCGTGCGCGCACCGCTCGAGCAACGCGTTTTCCCCAGCATCGTGAAATTTGTTCATGCGGCAGATTGGCATGAACGCGAGGCCGAAGACATGTTCGGCCTTACCTTTGAGGGGCACCCATTTCTCGGAGATTTCATCCTACATGATGATGCTTGGCAAGAAGGGATTGAACCAATGCGCCGGAAGTTCAGCGCGCAAACACCCATTACCGAACGCCGGCCGAAAGCCGACTGGCGTCCGCGCCGTATCGTACACGAGTCGGGCGCCTTCGTGATGCCGATCGGCCCAGTATTTTCCGGGGTGGCTGAGTCAGTCCATTTCCAGTTGGAAACCGTCGGCGAAGATGTGATCATTTCGGCTCCTCGATTATTCTATAAATATCGGGGTGTAGAGAAAATCGCAGAAGGCCGTTCGGTAGATGATGTGTTGTTATTAGCGGAGCGCTTTTCGGCAACAACCGCATTTGCTCACGGCCTCGCGTTTTGTCATGCGGTAGAATCGATCAGCCAGGTAGAAGTTTCTAGCCGGGCTCGAGTGCTGCGGATCTTTATCGCCGAGTTGGAGCGTTTTCGGCATCATGTCGGCGCGATTGAAGCGATTTGTGAATCGACCGCCTTGAGTGTCGCTGCCGGCCAGTTCGCCATACTCGAAGAGGAATTATTACGGGTGAGCGGCGCATTGACCGGACATCGGTATTTGTTCGGGATAGTGGCTCCGGGGGGCTTGACCAAGGACCTGAGCGAAGCGGCTTGCGGTGAAGCCTTGCGCGCGGTTCAGCAGATTGCCGCCCGGTTGAACGAACTGGAACGCAGGCTGCGGTTTACCAGCAGTTTTTTGGACCGTTTAGAAGAGGTCGGTTTTATTCCCGAACGGAACGCGCTGGTCTACGGTTTGGTCGGGCCGATCGCTCGTGCATCCGGTTTGAAACGCGATTTACGCAAAGCTCAACCGTATGACGGCTATGAAAATCTTGAATTCGAGGTACCGATCGAACAGGAAGGAGACGGTTACGCCCGGCTTCGGATCCTGTTCGAAGAGGCGCGGCAATCGGTTCGGCTCATGGAACAAGCCGCCGCCGCTTTGAGACCGGGCCCAATTCGCATGTTGGTTTCGCTAACACCTGGTGCAGCCCTGGGTTGGACCGAAGCTCCGCGCGGTGCGGCTTTTCATTGGGTTCGAGTGGCCGAAAACGGAACTGTTCAGCGATACCGCATCGCGCCGCCTTCTTTCTTCAACTGGCACGGTTTTCATCTGAGCGTGGAGAACTTCGCCTTCCAAGACTTTCCGATCATTCTCGCAACCATGGACCTGTCGGCAGCCGAAAATGATCGTTGAGAGGGAATAGAGAAATACGCACATGATTCAGTGGGTAGGTCAAGGTATTCGGACCGGTATTAAAACTACCGCGTATCCGGGCAGCCCGGAGACTGCGCCAGGCGTCTCGCCGGGTCTACCGTTAGGAACGCCGACATCGTCGGGAGCGCCGGGAACGGAGAAAGGTGAGCGCCAACTCGAATCGCTCGTCGGCTGCTGCCCAACGCAGGCTTTAAATCAAAAGGCCGGCGAAATTGTGGTCGACTATCGCCGGTGCGTCCACTGTTATCGTTGTGAACGTCAGGCTCCGACGCCGCTAGCCTGGTCGCACGGCTACGAATGGGCCTCCGCAAATCACAGCGCTGATCCACAACGAGATTTAGGGAAACAATTCAGCCGCTCAATTCACATCCTGGTTGTCGATGCAGGGGATTGCGGCGCCTGCCTGCATGAAGTCAAGCAGCTCAATAATCCCTACTATAATATGCATCGGCTTGGCTTTTTCCTAACCCCGACCCCGCGTCATGCTGACGTTTTGCTAGTAGTAGGTCCGGTAACGGACCACATGCGCGAACCGCTGCAAAAGACTTACGAAGCGATGCCATCGCCTAAGAAAGTGATGGCCGTTGGCGCCTGTGCACTCTCGGGCGGTGTTTTCGGGCCAAGTTTTGTTAGCGAGGCAGGAGTTGCCAAAATAATCCCGGTGGATGTTGAAGTTCCGGGCCAACCGCCGCCACCGCTAGCGATTTTGCACGGCTTACTTGTGGCCGTTGGGCATAGACCGTCGACGGTTCTAACTTCGCCTCCGGCGGACTCTCTTAGCGCCGTCGAATTATTTGAGCGAGGCGCGCGATGAGTGTTTTTATAACCTTGTTGGTTTTATTCATAGTGCTCTGCCTCGGGGGCGCTCTTTTCGCTTTCCTGCAACCCGCTGAAGGCAGTCCCAACATTGTCGCCTGGATCGGCGCGATAGCAGCCGGCGTCGTTATCGCGCTTGGTGCCATCACCATTTATAACCCGGACGTTTTCACGACCACGCTTTGGAGTATCCCGTCGGTGGGTCCAATCGTTTTGCGGGCGGATCCGTTATCTGGTCTGTTTTTGCTCCTGGTCGGGTTAGTGTTTCTACCTACTTCGATTTTCGCGACGAGCGCACTGCAAGTTTTAACTGCTCGCTATAATGTCCGGGTTTATGCGCTATTCTATTTCGTCCTGTTTATTTCCATCGTCTGGCTACTGGTTGCGGGCGACGTTTTTTCTTTCCTCATCGCTTGGGAGCTCATGTCCATCCTTTGTTACTTGCTGGTTAACTTTGAGCATCAGGAAGAGACGAGCTCCAAAGCAGGTTACCTGATGTTGGCTACCAGTGAGGCGGGAGCGTTGGCCGCGGCCATAGGTCTCCTGTTATTAGCAGTGAGCGCCGGTTCTATTGAGTTTGCCGGCTTGAAAAGCGCGATTGCTTCACTTGGGGAGGATGTACGCTGGTCGGTCTTTCTGCTGACCTTTTTCGGATTTGGGGTGAAGGCAGGCCTCGTGCCGGTGAATTTTTGGCTGCCTTCGGCCTACACTGCAGCACCCGCTGGATTCGTCCCGGTACTAGCCGGAGCCACATTGAACCTTGGTCTCTATGGCATCTTCCGAGTTAACACGGATCTGCTACCCGCAACTTCTGTCGGTCCAGGGATAGTAGCGCTTATTATTGGTACTCTGTCAGCGTTAGTCGGCATCCTCTATGCCACCACTAACAACAATCTGAAGACCTTATTGGCGCACAGCTCGATTGAAAACGCCGGTGTGATCACAGTGAGTTTCGGTGCCGGCCTGGTTTTTGCTGCGGTGGGAAAGCCAGTCTTGGCCGCGATTGCGTTTCTCGTCGCGCTATACCATGTGACCAACCATTCCCTGTATAAAACTCTTTTGTTCATCGGCGCCGGGGAAGTTGATCGATGCGCTGGTACGCGGAACCTCGACCTACTTGGCGGTCTGATCCGCCGGATGCCTTGGACAGGCGCGGCTTTCCTGGCGGGAGCACTTTCTATCGCCGCGTTACCCCCCTTCAACGGCTTTGTCAGCGAGTGGCTTACGCTCCAGACATTCCTGCGAAGTGCAGAGCTTTCGTCGGTCGGCGTGAAAATCGTGTTTGCGTTGTGCGGTGCTGGGCTCGCATTAACGGCCGCCCTGGCCGTCACCTGTTTTGTGAAGATGTTTGCGATGGGATTTCTCGGGGTATCACGTTCAGATCAGGCTGCCCAAGCTGTCGAAAGTAAGCCCACGGCATTGCTTGCGATGGGATTTCTGGCGGCGCTATGTCTTTTACTCGGTGTGCTACCCACCTATGTTATCGGAGTACTGGATAAGGTTACCCAACCATTGACCCATGCCAGCGCCGCCGCCGGACTCATACCGCCCTTTTTCGCAAACGCACCGGGTCATACAGAACTACCCAGCGCGTTTGTCGGCGAATTTCACGATCTCGGAGCTCAAGTTGGTCAGAGTGTCTTGCCCGGGCCAAGCTTGGTGATTTTGCATCGCGGCGGCACAGCCAATCCTGTGGTTTTCGCCGGCTCACCGACCTACCTGGTTATTATTCTAGCGGGGTTATTAGTGATTACCTTTCTGGTGGTGCGTTGGGCACTAACTAAGCGGCGGTCAGTCGCCAAGCGAGCATGCTGGGACGGAGGCATTCCGCGTTTGTTGCCCGAAATGACCTACACGGCCACCGGTTTTTCGAACCCGGTGCGGGTCATTTTCCAGGCCATCTTCCGCCCGACGATTGTCGTAGACACGCGTGAGACCGTGGCCGAGCATTTTCGCACCGCCATCCACCGTGAGCGGGAAGAAATTCACATCGTGGAGCGGCTGGTACTTCAACCGTTCCGCCGGGCGGCGTTCTATTTCGCGAGTCGACTGGCCACGATGCATCGTGGCCGGCTGAATGCTTACATAACATACAGCTTGCTGGGCCTGCTTTTGATTCTGCTGCTGGTCAGAGTGTTTCCGGGCCTCCTGTGAGGCGAAAGCAAATGATCGCGACGACTTTCTTACTTTTCCTGGGCTTATTCTTATGAAGCTGCTGGTGATATCGGATATTCACGGTAATTGGGCTGCATTACAGGCGGTGCTTAAAGCCGAGAAGGATGCGGACCGGATCTTGTGCTTAGGCGACTTGGTCGACTATGGCCCCGAACCGCTGGCGTGTGTTGGTTGGGCTTTCCAACAGCAAACCAATAGAACCATTTTCGTTCAAGGCAACCATGATTGGGGAGTAGCGGAAAGAAAAGATCCACGAGCCTCGCCCCCGTATCGTCAACTGGCCGCTGCCACCCAAGCGTTCTGTCTGACCGTTTTGCCACCTAAATTGCAGGCCTTTCTCCGAGCATTACCGCACGTGGTCTTCTTCCATCTGGGAAACAACCGGTGTTATGCGTGCCATGCGATGCCGAGCGAACCGCTGTTTCGCTATCTGCATGGTTCTGACAAAGACCTGGAGAAAGAGCTCGAAATTGCTGATTGGCCTGAGTTTCTCTTTATCGGTCACACGCACTGGCCTTTTGTCAGGTCACTTAGGAAAAGTGTTATTGTCAATCCGGGCAGCGTTGGGCAACCAAAAGATGGTGATCCATCGGCGTCATATGCAGTCTGGGAAGATGGCCAAGTCAAGTTACGGCGTGCCATTTATCCCGTCGAAGCGACAATTCAATCTTACGCCAGTACGCTGCTGAAAGCTTCGGACGTGCATTGCCTGGTAGCAGTTCTCAAAACAGGAGGAAAGCTACCAGCATGAACCATATCTGGGTACTGATCCTGACAGCGACCACCTTATGAAAATTGCTTCTGATTGCCGCTCCGAACGCGGAGCAAAATTCAATCAGCGATTGCCTATTGAACGTTTGCTGGACTCAGCCGCCCGATTTGCGGGTCGAACCACCTCTGCAGTCGAGTGAAGCTTTTTGTTTACGGTAATGGGGTTTACCGCGTGCGGCGGCTAGCCGCAGGAACCGCTCGCTGAGCCGATAACTCCTGCTCATCTCAGACCGGTAATCCCAAATGCTCAACATCCATATTCCATTGCGATCTCTTCGCTCTGCTGTTCAGCGCTACGCGCAATTCTATAAAGCGGGAACTAACGAGCCGCAGGCCGGATCTAAGACTGAAAACCAGGATCCAAGTCCGCCGGATCCTGGTTTTCAGGAAAACCAACCCAAAGCGCAGCCATCCGAATCCGGCTTCGACCGGATATTCATCTTCTTCTGTGGAGTTGCGCGAGCTGCGGCCATAGGACTGTTCGTCGCCCTAATTCTCGCTGCCATCCCTTGGTTCGAACCGGATATCCAGCCGTTTCAAACGCGTTTGGTACAATTCGTTCAGCAGTACGCCATTCCGATTTGTTCAGGCCTACTGATTTGGTATGGAGTGCGCGCGGCTCTCCGATGACGTCAGTATCTCACCGCAACTGCACATCGATTCATTTTTCAAAGCGGCGATAGAGAGAACGAACGCTGGTACAAGTCAGGCGCTCACCGCTGCTGTCTCTCCGAATATTTGATTATAGAGATCCTCTCCGTAACTCGTCTGCAAAGGTTCTGCTACCACTAACTTAAACGTCCGCGTACCATCGCTTTCTCTTTCTGCTCGGAGAAAAAGCGTGTTCTTGAGTCTCTGTGCATGAAGTCCTGAGGCAAACGTGTACTGATGGGTCACAAAAAAGACCTTAAACCCCTTCTCGAGCAAAGCCGACACGATCTGCCTGGCAATCTCTGAACCTTCTCGCTCGTTAGTAGCAGCAAAAGACTCGTTGAATAACAACATAGAATCTGCCGTCAACCGGCCAGCGATCTCGCTCATCCTCTTAAGCTCTTCGTCAAATTTCCCGCTCTTCATCGTCGCGTCCTCCTCTCGTTTGTAATGGGTGAAGAGACTCCGGGAAATGTTGGCCGAGAAAGATTCTGCAGCCACAAACATGCCCGCTTGCATCATCAATTGAGCCAAGCCGATACTGCGCAAAAAGGTGGATTTGCCACCCTGATTGGCGCCCGTAATAATCACCACATTTTTTTCATCCGCATCCACATCGTTTCCCACTACTCGTTGTCGTAAATGCAATGAGAGGCAAATATCGTAGAGGCCGCGAAAAGAATGTTTTCGCTCGCTAGCCAGCGCCGGTTCCGGAATGCAGATCGGTTCCCCCTTTTTGGCTAGTTGCTCCTGCAAATTTAAACAGCCCCCGTAAAAAGCCAGTTCGCTTTTCAACATCCGGAAAAAGTTGAGGATATGATCCGTCGACTGGCCGAGCGCGTTGGCCACTAGGTTGAGGCCTCTCTCGTTTAACTCGGATAGCGCTTTGGCGCCGTTTTCGTCGCGAGGATCCAAAACGAATGTGTAACCCGGCTCTCGTATCCCAAAGAAATGTTGAATCCACGTCAGCAACCAATGCTGTTTGGTTAGCGGCTGCCTTAGAACATAGGTTTCTCCTTTGTTCCCTTCGCCCAACTGTGCACTGATCAACACGCCGGCCCGGAATTTGAGTTCCTTCAGGTGCGCTCGAATAGTGGCGAAATATTCGTCACTTAGTTCCGCTTCCAGCATGGCAAATAAGGTTCTAAACCCCTCCGACTCAAAGCTGACGGCGTGATGCTGGGCGACTGTCCTCAACTTTTTTAAAACTTCGATCAGATGGTTCAAGAGCTCGATTGCCCGGCTGAGGATACCAGCCGGATACTTACTAAAAAAAACCCAAGTGCCCTTTCGCTCGCATTCAACTCCTTCCACCGCGAGACGGTAGAGTTCTCTAACCACGGCAGGATTCCTTAAGCAATCCTTCAGGATTTTCTGTCGATAAAGAATAGTATCTAAATCGTTGTCTAATCTGGAGAGAACAACGCCCTTTGCTATAGACAGCAGGAACGGATCACGATTAGCCATGGCGCCAAACAGAGTATCCAGACCCAGGTCCGGCGTCAGCGTCTCCTCACTCCACGGTATGGTTTGATTGGGGTCAAAATCGCGGTCCCTAAAAAGTAGAAACGCTTTCATACTTTTATTCGCTCCTTCAGCTGCTCGTAGGTGAGTTGATTTTTTTCAGCCAGCGAAAGCGCATAGGAGAGTCCTGCCGCCGGTCTTCGCAAGACCTTAAACGTCCGCACCGTCGGGTCTTCTGGAAGCACGGTGCTAACCATGCTGACAACCTCTTTTGAAAACGATGCTAACTCGTCGACAAAAGTGACCCAGACACAGACCCCATCTCGTTCGATGATTTTAGCGATCACTTTCTGACTTAGGAACAGAGCGTCCTGTAAAGTCGTGGAAGTGAAAATCTCATTCATGATAATGAGGCTGTTTGAAGTAGCCGATTTGAGAATTTCATGGATTCTAACCACGTCATCCTGGAGCTTGCCGCGCAAGTTCGCCGAGTTCTCTTGTCTCTCAAAGTGCGTTAGGATTTCATCAAAGAGATAGAGCCGTGATGCTTTGCCCGGAACCCGGCAGCCCAGACTGGCCAAATAGTGTAACTGTCCAAAGGCTCGGGCGAACGTGGTCTTCCCACCTTGATTCGGTCCTGAGACCACCAATATCCGCTCGGGGTCCTTTAGATAGAAGTCATTGCAAACGACGGGCGCCCCTTTGCCCACTAGCTGATAAGCCAAGGCCAGATCAAATCCCTGAGAGTTAAAAACCTCTTTTGATCGATCGGAGATTTCCGGGTAACAGAATTGCAATCCTGCCCGCTCGATAGATTCGCAGTATTCCAGATACGCAATATAAAATTGGATCTCGCGATCGAAGCGCTCAACCGTCTTATCGAAATAGTTCACATTCTTTTCGCAGAACCCATTTAGGCGGCCGAAGATCTCCGGAAACAAGCGAACGATATATTCCATGATCCTGGCCTCGATATGGTTCATTTCTAACCAGTTGTTAAAGCCCACTTTGTAATCCTTCACGGCGCCCTGCTTGAATTTCTCAAACGTCTTTTCGATTTCGGCGCTGTAATCAGCTTGACTCTCGTATTTGCGCACCGTGAGACTTCCGCTTCTGACAATCACGCAGTAGGCGATTTCTGACAGATCGGTCTGCAGTTTTTGAGTCGTAGCGAGAAGCGATTTGAATGACTCGGAGGCGACATACTTCTGAAGATAATTCCGAAAACCGAAGAGGGCGCGTGACTTGATTTCGATCGGCGACAGCTCCTGAGCGAAGCTGACAATCCCCGCACCATAGATTCCGACTGCATCTAAAAACCAACGTTCTTTTTGATGTTTGTAGTGCAGCTTGCCGGCGGTAGTTAGGTATTCGCGCATATCAACCATTTTTCGCGCGAACGATCTTATGGATTGAAGCAGAGCCCGATCTTCCAGGTCCTGTTGTACCTCGTGGCGATACCTAATTGCATCGATGTCGCGTAGCCGTGTGTAAAAGAGGGGCTTCAGGTTGTAGTCAACCTTACTTACCGTGATACCGTCAAAAACCTGATCAAGATTTAGGTCGCGGAAAAAGTCAGGCGAGGCAGCTGTTTCCTGTCCTGCGCCATCTTCCGGGTTCGTAAAGAGTACGCTTTGAAATGTCGAGGGGGACCGGGAAGGCGTTTCAGCCAAATCTTCGAGGGTAGTCTCGTACTCCATTATCGGCGCGCCGGGAACTCTGCGATCGTTGAGTTGTTGGGTCTGTTCCATGATGCTCTCTTCAGATGTTCAAGATCCGCCGCGATCTGTGCTCGATCCGACAGTAGATCGGCATCCAACGGCTCCAAATCGATGCGATGAATGCCGGCGGCCGAAATAAAAGCGGAGCGAAGATTGATAATAGCTTTACGGAACCAGCTGCGAAGCTGTCTCCGCTGGGTGAGAGTGACGTCAGAGGTATAGGGACTAAACGGCGACTTGCGCTCCGGGTCAGCGAGAATCTGTTCGATCTCGGTGAGGACGGAGTCGATACATTGAAAAGTATAGCGGAGTTGAAGCCGGTGATTTTCGTTTAGTATTTCCGGCCCACGACGGCCAGCGCCTGCTCGGGAGTCGAGGTCTAACGAGGGAGCGAGCTGTTCTTCTTTCTTCATCGGGGCAATTTCGCAGTTGCTGTTGCCGCTTCGCGGATTTGCCGGTCGAGCTCGAGCAACCTGAGGCCGAATGCGGTGTTCATCTTGTAATTGCGAGCGGCTAGCTCAGTTAAGAGTCCCTCGAGAGTGCCAGGCACACCTTTGCTGATCCGGTAGAGCTCAACGTCGTATTTACGAGCGTCAGCCTGGATCCTTCCACAATCGACGGCGCTTCTAATCAATGCGGATGCCTCAACGAAACTGAGCGGTGGAACCTCAACTCTGGTAAAGTTATAAAGATATTCCCAGAGGCGACCGATTTCTCTGCGTTGATCGGAACGACACGCAACCCACACCGGGACCTTCTGGATCAGGTGGGCGATGAACCGAGCGACTCGTGGCGGTGTCTCGGCCATCTGATCGAAAGCAACCGCCTCATGCCGCTGTTCAAGGTAATTGAGCAATCGATTCTTACGTTGAATTATACTCGACTTACCCTGTCTCCAGCCAAGCTTCTGCTCAAGGCAATCACAAATACGCCCCAGACTGGATGTCTCATCGCAGACCAGTAACGGCGTGTCCAAACTGATGTGTTTGAGGAGCGTCGTTTTGCCGATACCAGCGGGGCCAATCAGCAACACGTTTTCCTCTCTAGAACAGAGAGAAAGTAACTGCTTGGCTAAACCTTTCCTGTGCATCGGCAATAGATGAACAGGAGTTATCAGCTTCGTTCAGCGTTTTTCCGGGCGACAGCCGCGGGAGGTAAACTCCATTACCCAGACAAGAGGATAATGCGTCGCCCATTTATCGCAAGAAATCATTAGCGGTACGATGGTTGTCACCGGTAAAAATTCGCGGCGGAACAGAGTCCTCCAGGGGTGGCATGCCTGATAGGAGGCTTAGGTGGCTTGGGCTGAGGCGCAAGAGGAGTGTGCTGGGAGACGGCTGGGCCGGGGTACGGATGGGATCCGCCTACGGCGTGACAGGCTTTATGCGACTGATGGGACTTATGGGTCGGAGCGGCTGTGGCCCGCTGGAAGTTTCCGATCGTTTCTTCCCCAAAGCCTTGCTCCCCTCAAGAATATTCTGCTTCCCCGAACGAGCGGCCTGAATCATCTGATCAATTGTCCGGTCACCCTTCGTGAGAAAACGGCGACAGAACGTAAAGGTCACATCATATAAGTCCCATGAGTCCCATAGAGCCTGTCGCGCCGTAGGCTCGGCGGAGGCGGATCCCATCCGTAGTAGCTCGCATAGCTCCCGCACTATCACAACATCTTTTCTTTCTGCATCGACACTCGGATTCCAACAAAATCACTTGCCATCCCCTCGAAATCCTATTAATCCAGTATGGTTTCCGCAGTGCCATGATCTCTTTACCGGACCAGCCGCTTTTTGGTACCAAAAGTGCTATAGAGCTCTGTAGCTTAAGGCAGCCGTCTACCGATCTGATGACCTCCCAAAAAGCACCTGAAACTAAGCTTCACCGAACCTCAGCGGAAACGTTGCTCCGCGCCGTGACCCGTTCGGCTCAGGCCGGTCTCCCCAAACATATTCAGCTCGGAAACGCTATCATCGACCTGATTAATGCGGACGCCTTGACGCCCGGCGATCAGATTCCGCCCGAGCAACAGCTTAGCCTGTCGTTGGGGATGAGTCTCGGCACCGTCCAGAAAACGTTGAATCGTTTGGCCATCGAAGGTTGGGTCGTCCGTGAGCATGGGCGCGGCACTTTTGTGACGGACCCGAATCGCGCCGGCCAAGACGTTTCGTTCTATCGCTACCTCGATCATTTTCGTTTTGTGGATCCGAAGGATGGCCAGCCACTACCAGTCCACTCGACGTTGGTCAGTCGCAGTTTGGCGCCGTCCAAAGACCCAGTCCGAAAACAATTAGGCTCCGATCCCAGGGGTTTTATGAAAATCGTCCGGCGGATAGACGTCGCCGACGAGTTTAGTTGCCGCAGCTCGATGTATTTGGGAGCGAGTCGTTTTCACAGCCTGCTTACACTTCCGGCTCACGCCTTCGAAAACGTTAACCTGAAACAGATCTTTGCGAGTGAGTTCGGCTCGCCTACTACCGCCCTGGTCCAAAGCGTTCGGATCGAATCTGCGAAAGGCCAGGAAGCCAGGTTCCTGCAGATCAAGCCCGGATCGTGTGTTCTCGTATTAGAGATTTTGGCTCAGACCCGTGGTGAGCAGCCACTATCATGGCAACGGGTAATAATCCCACCCACGGCCTACTCCTTGGATGTATCCCCAACCCCCTTCGGAAAGATGGGATAAGGCGGCGTCCAACTAAACCCAGCTAGCTAAACTCTTGTGTAAAACATGGCCAACGACATCAGACTAGACGCAGACATCTTAGTTATAGGAGGTGGAACCGCTGGCAGCGTCGCGGCCATCAAGGCTAAAGAAGCGTTGCCGAACGGTACCGTGCTCCTGTTGGAAAAAGCGAATGTGAAGCGGAGCGGCGCGATAGCGTTAGGGATGGACGGAGTGAACAACGCGATTATTCCCGGTCATGCCACGCCGGCCCAATATGTCCGCGAAATAACCATGGCTAACGATGGCATTGTTAATCAAAAAGCGATTCTGGCCTACGCCCAGCAAAGTTTTGCCATGATCCAGGAACTCGAATCCTGGGGGGTTAAATTTCAGAAAACCGCTACGGGTGAGTACGATGTAAAAAAGGTGCATCACCAGGGCAGTTATGTCCTACCGATGCCGGAAGGATACGACATCAAGAAGCTTCTAACCCGGATGATCCGACGGGTCGGGGTAAAGACTGAGAACCGGGTGATGGCCACTCGAATACTTTTGGATCAGGGACGCGCCGTCGGTGTGACCGGCATCGATATCAGAACCGGCGAGTTCGTAGTAGTGAATGCTAAGGCCGTGATCCTCTGTTGCGGCGCTGCCGGCAGACTCGGTCTACCCGCGTCCGGTTACTTGATGGGTACCTACGAGAATCCTTCGAACGCGGGAGATGGCTACGCGATGGCTTACCAGGCCGGCGCTGAATTAACCAATATCGAATGCTTTCAGATTAATCCCCTGCTCAAAGACTATAACGGACCGGCTTGCGCATATGTCAGTGGACCGTTTGGCGGCTACACCGTTAATGCTAAGGGACACCGCTTCATGCTCACCGATTACTGGAGCGGGCAAATGATGATGGAATTCTACAAGGAACTAACCGGTCCCAACGGACCAGTCTTCCTAAAAATGAACCATCTAGCTCCCGAGACTGTCGCCGAGATTGGCAGAATCTTACATACCACGGAAAGACCGAGCCGGGGTCGATTCCACGCCGGACGGGGAACAGATTACGGAGAGCAATTGGTGGAGATGGCGGTTTCTGAAATCGGCTTGTGCAGCGGTCACAGCGCATCCGGGGTGTGGGTGAACGAGCGCGGCGAAACGACGGTAACCGGGCTATACGCGGCCGGTGATATGGCGTCAGTTCCGCACAACTATATGTTAGGGGCTTTCACTTATGGGAGTATCTGCGCGCGCAACGCGCTCGACTACATTGCGCAGGTTACCCCTGGGCAAGTCGATGATGGCGCAGTAGAAAGCGAACGCAGTCGCGTATTAGCGCCATTAAGCCGGCCAGCTGGTGTTCAACCGCATCTGCTGGAATATAAATTGAGACGGCACGTTAATGATTACTTACAACCTCCAAAGTCCGCTCATCGGCTGCAACGCGGACTCGAGTACTTTATCAGAGCCTCGGAGGAAGTAGACCAGCTCGGAGCGACCGATCCTCACGACCTGATGCGGGCGCTGGAATGCGGGTTTATCCGCGACTGTGCGGAAATGGCTGCGCAGGCTTCGCTATTCCGCGAAGAAAGCCGGTGGGGCCTCTATCACTATCGCCAAGACTTCCCCGAACTCGACGACGAAAACTGGTTCGTCCACGTCAACCTGCGGCGAGGGAGTGACGGAACTATGAAGGTATTCAAACGACCAGTTGAGCCGTATGTCGTGCCTCTGGACGAAACCGAGCTGAAAAACTATCGCCGGATCCGGATCCCGGCTGAACCCGCCATAGCCTGATAAGATCAATATGATTGAGGAACAGAAAACGAAGAAAGTCGTTGCTGGTCAGCTGAAATTCGAGTCGGAGATCGCGGCAGCGGCTGCAGCCAGAACGGCGCCGAACCGGCAGGTCTCAAGGCTATTCGATGTGCCCGTCGTCGTAGATGAGGAACGCTGTATTAGTGGTTGTCATGTATGCGTAGAATCGTGCCCGGTCGATTGCCTGGCGATCGAGACCGAACGTCGTAAGGCTTACATGAAGTTCGACGATTGCTGGTATTGCCTGGCGTGCGAGGTGGATTGCCCGACGAACGCGATCACAGTCAAAATGCCGTTCCTAATTCGGTGACTCATGGACAGACCAGGTAGTTCGATCTTAGCTCGTCTCGCTAGCAGCGACGTGGATGAACGGCGATTAGCGCTCACCGAACAAGAGGAGCTTCTCTGCGTCGCCTCTTACCAGGACTTGCTACCCTTACTTGGAGATGAAGATCCTACGGTTCGGAAACTGACGATCCAGCTGCTCGAAGAATTGGGTGACTGCAGCGCTCTACCAGGACTGCTCAAGGCAGCGGCCGATCCTGACCCCGAGGTTTCATCGACAGCAGCCGCAGCGGTAAGAGAGTTTCGGACATCAGAAGCGACCGGCACCCTTCTGGACGCATTCACTAATCCCGCCTCTCAAATTCGGGCCGCGGCCATCGTGGCCTTACGCGGCGCCAAAGATTCTCGGGCGCAGGCTGCTCTATCCCGAGCCGCGAGTGATCCGGTAAGGGAGGTTCGCCGGGAAGCAGTACTAGCGCTGGGTTACCTTCAATCAAACGAAACCGTACCGGTGTTTCAAACCGCTCTGAACGACTCTGATGACGAAGTTCGAAGACTAGCGGTTGACGCATTGTCACAATTCAAATTGACAGACTTCTCTGCTCTGATACGAGCGGCCACAGATCTGGATTGGCGGGTCAGGAGGCAGGCCGTAGATGCGCTTTCTAAACATCAGAGCGAAGAAGGCGAACAGGTTCTAGTCAAAAGTTTGGCTGACGATCGCTGGGAGGTATCCAAGGAAGCTATCGTAGGGCTGGGCAAACTCCGTATGCCGGTCTCCCAACAGCTGATTCCGTTCTTTACTCACGAGTTAGCTGATATGCGGATCGCCGCAGCAGCCGCGGCCGGAGAGATCGGTGATCCTGTCTCTATTCCGCATCTGCAGGCGCTGTTAGCAGATCCGGATACTGGAGTACAAAAAAACGCAGCCAGAGCTTTACGACAAATAGAGACGGCAACCAAGTCAGGGTCTTAACCATGAAGCAGGTTATTCTAATAGTCAGCTGGCTATGCGTTGCCGTGGTTAGCGGCTGGAGCGAGCAGGTTATTCGGATCGGCATCGGGACACAGGATACCACCATCAATTGCGCCGCCGGCGGAGCGGTGGTCCGCGAGTTGCATCTCCTGGAGAAATACTTGCCTCATGACGGTAAGTATCAGGGAGTAAAGTATGACCTAGTCTGGCATAACTTCACCAGCGGTGCGCCGGCGAATAGCGAGATGCTGGCCAATAAGCTGGATATCACTAACATGGCGGATTTTCCCGCGATCTTAGGCGCATCCGCGTTTCAAGGCGCTAACAACGGCGTTAAGACCTACTACATCGCCACGCTGTCGGGTAGTACCCGGGGGGCCGGCAATGCTGTGGTCGTCCCGGTACAATCAAAGATCCAGTCGTTTAATGAGTTAAAAGGAAAACGAATCTCGGTGCCCTTCGGATCGACTGCCCACGCTATGCTGTTGCGAGCTATTCAAGAGCAAGGCTGGGATCCCGACAACGATGTCACTATCCTTACCCAGGCGCCGGAAGTGGCAGGCTCAGCACTTAAGGCCAACCAGATAGACGCTCACGCTGACTTCGTCCCGTTCGGTGAACTGTTCCCGTTCCGAGGAATCGCTCGAAAGATCTACGATGGCAGTTCCTCCGGGCTGCCGACAACTCACGGCGTACAGGTCCGATCGGACTTTGCTGATAAATATCCCGAACTGGTACTGGCATATTTGAAAGCCACTATTGAAGCGAGCGGCCTTATCCGGGAGCATCCGGAAGAATTATGCACGGAGCTGGCCCAGTGGACCGGGGTAGAGGCAGAAGTCTATTATGCTTTTCACGGACCGGATGGGATTCAGACGCGCGACTATAGTCTCAAACCGGAATATGTGGACGCAATTCGACATGCAGAACAGACGCTGCGCGTCTTAAAGAAAACCGACCGCCCCCTCGATGTTGATTCCTTTGTCACAGACAAGTTCATCCGGGAGGCAAGTCAGGAACTGGGGTTAAATTATGACGCCCAACTCAAGGACTATTCCGGGGTCCCTTTTAATCAGAACGCGGTCGATACCCATGCGCCGGTTACCGATGCAAAAACTGCGGGCCAAGTCTGGATGCAAGACGAGCCGACGGTTCGCCTCTACAGTTCTGTGCAGGTTGCCCTCTCTGCCGCCAACAAACTCCAGAATAGTGGGAAAAAGGTTCGAGTGGTTTTTGCTCAAGACCGCCTAAGCGGGATTAAGCTGTTCGCTGAAAGAGCTTGGTTCGTCGAGAAAGGCAGTAACCTCAGCGCGTTTCTTCTAAAAACCGACGCGGACAAGTGGGCTCAGGAACAAGGCGGAACGGTCATGGATTACACTGGGGCGCAAAAGACCGCGGTTAATGGATTGGCCAGGGACTAGCAGGCTAAACGCATGGCGAACACGCTCGTTACAACCAGTCCAGCCCTCGCGACGACCCATACGCTGCGGCCCAAGACTAAGCGGCTATACCTGCCCATCCTGATTCGGTGCGCTTCCCTGTTAGCCTGTGTCGTTCTTTGGCACCTGGCCTCAACAAACAAGTGGAACGGCATCGTCAATTTCGAGAATGTCCCCTCACCCGGAGCGGTTTGTCAGGCGGCAGCCCAACTGTTGGTGTCGCCGAAGTTTCAAAACCATTTATTCAGCAGCATTGCCCGAGTCTTTGCCGGGTTCGGCTGCGCCGTAGTGTTAGCCATTGCTATCGGACTAGGTGTCGGCCGTTCGAGATGGTTAAGTAACTTGCTCATGCCACCACTGGAGCTGCTTCGGCCGATTCCCGCGGTCGCCTGGATCCCTTTGGCGGTGTTGATGTTCCCCAATCCGGAAGAGAGCATGGTTTATATCACCTTTGTCGGTGCTTTCTATCCGATTCTTTTAAATACGATCCACGGAGTCGGCGCCGTCGATACGAATCTAATTTTCGCTTCCTTGACCCTGGGAGCCAACCGGCTGCGCGTTTTTTCTGACGTCATTGTGCCTGGGGCTCTACCCGCAATCGTCACTGGGCTTAGTATCGGCATGGGCAACGCGTGGTTTTCGTTAGTGACGGCGGAGATGGTGGCCGGCCAGTTCGGCATCGGTTACTACACCTGGGAGTCCTATACGCTGCAAAAATATCCGAACATCGTATTAGGCATGATCATGATCGGGTTGCTTGGCATGTTAAGCAGTTTGCTGATTAAACGCATTGCCTGGTATTTCATGCCTTGGGCAAAACTGGGAGCTAACCAATGAAAGGCCAATCCGGTGAAATCTCGATTCGAAACGCGAGGATTTGCTTTACCACGGCCCATCGCGTGGTAGAAGCGGTCAAAGACATTTCCGCCGATTTTAGTCCCGGGACGTTCACTACTTTGCTCGGGCCGTCCGGTTGCGGAAAATCAAGCTTGTTAGGTGCGATCGCCGGATTTGTACGTTTGACCCAGGGTCAGGTCCTGGTCGATAGCCGGCCGGTATCTAGGCCTGACGGTAGTCGGGGAGTCGTGTTTCAACATCACAACCTTTTTCCTTGGAAGACAGTACAAGGCAATGTCGAGTTCGGCCTCAAGATGCGACGCGTTCGCAAGGAAGAGCGGCGGCGGCTAGCAGATGAGATATTGGACCGCGTCAAGTTGCGGGGGTTCCAAAACAGTTATCCAGACCAACTCTCCGGAGGTATGCTGCAGCGGGTAAATCTGGCCCGGGTGTTAGTTAATCGACCCACTGTTATGATGCTTGACGAACCGTTTGGGGCGCTCGACGCCCAAACCCGGCTGCAGATGCAAGAAATGCTCTTGGAACTTTGGAACGACCTAAAAATGACCATCGTATTCGTGACGCATGACGTGGATGAAGCGATCCTGCTGAGCGATCGGGTGCTGGTCATGAGCCGGCGACCCGGCCGAATTCGGGCGGATTTTGAGGTGCCTTTGTCGCGTCCTAGAAGCGCTGAACAGCTTACTTCCGCGGATTTCAATCGGCAGAAGAAATTTTGCCTGGACCTACTTCGGGAAGAAGCGCATTTGGACGAGATGTCCTCGAATGGGGATGCAATGTCGCTTTCGGGTCTGGAGGTGACCGTTCCGGCGGTTGAGCAGAATGGGTAGTACCTCATAGAAATTGCCGAAAATTTGCCCGGTATCGGCTCTGTCCCGAAGGGACGACAGGACTCAGCCTGGGGTTTAACCCCAGGTGCCGGTTAAAAAACGCGCCGCCCCGAATGGGGCGGTAGAGCCAGTGATCGGTTATGTAAGACGGCAACCAAACGAGCCGGCGATCACAAAATCTTTCGCGCCTTTCAGGGCGAGTCGTTGTGTGGATGCGTTCCCGGGGTTAAAACCCCGGGCTGAGTCCTGTCATCCCTTCGGGATTAGTCCCGGGACAAAGGCCAAAAAAAAGCGATAGGCGCCTACTGAGATTAGGCGCCTATCGCAGAGTGGATGCCCCACTGATGTCGATCAGGCGAAGCTCCCATTCCCCTTAAACCAGGGCGGATGACCGCCGGCACGCTTCTGACTTCCAATTAAGGCCTGTCATTAGACTTGTGCACGACCTAGCCTCCTTGGGACATTATATCGGGGTGGGGGCAATTGCCTTTAATCCCGAGCACCGCAGGGCAAATTTGCTTCCGCTACTCAGTCCACAGGCGGAACACTGCTTACGTTTTTAAAGAACTATCCTTCCCGCAAAGTCACTCGCAACTCAGCAACCAACCGTTCCTTCAATCGCTGATGAACCTGGGTAACTTCGTCTTGAGTCAGCGTCCGGTCTGAGGAGCGATAAGTCAAACTGCAGGCCAGCGATTTTTTATCGGCGGGGATTTTTTGGCCACTTGGATCGATAAACAGATCGAAAACCTGGACATCAACCAGCAACGGTTCTCGGGCAGACTTCAGGGTCGCTACCACTTCTGCCCAATGCATCGATCGCGGCGCCACAAAAGCGATGTCCCGCGTGACTGCAGGGAATCTCTCGAGCGACTTGAGTTTAAATAGAGTCCGCGCTGCGGCTGCAGGCAGTTCAACTTCAGCGAGCACTACGGCGCTTTTTGCCCCCAGTTCGCGCGCCAGCCGGGGCCTGACCAAACCCAGAAACCCAATACGGTGGCCTCCAGGGCGGACCAATTCGCAAAGCAGGGCCGATAATTCGTTAGGAGCCTGCCGCGTCGTTTCCAGAGGAGAGCCATGCACCATCTCCAGTATGCTCTTAGCATCGAATAGGTCGTAGCTGCGCCCGGTTTGATTCCACGACGGAGCCACGCTTTCTCCGGAGAGCACGATGGCGACCCTGGTCGATTCTTCCGGTTCTGCCGGCAAAAAAACCTGGCCCAGCTCAAACAAGGCTACACTTCGAGCGCCGCGATTGAAATTTCTTTCCGCCGCCCGCAATAGACCCGGAATAAGAGAGGGACGAAGAATTTGCTGATCTTCAGCCAAAGGGTTTCGCAATTGCAGGGTCTTCCCTACGGGTCCGAGGCTATTTTTTAGCGAAGGCTCATCGAGAAATACAAGCGTACGAGCCTCAGCCAGACCTAGCCCGGCGAGTTTATGGCGCAATCGCATCGCCTCATCATGAGCGACATCGATCGCCGAGCTCGTCGTCGGACTCCCCCCCAGGCGTCCTGGGAGCCTTTGGATGCCGTGATACCGGCTCACTTCTTCGATCAAATCAATCTCGCGATTAAGATCGAGTCGATAGCTAGGAATCTGCCACCGGTTCTTGTCAGCGCGTTCCAGACCGATTCGCTCGAGAATCAGCTCGGGCTCGGGGACTTCCGATCCGAGAATGTCTCGGCATCGCTCGGGCCGGAACAAAACTTGGCGCTGGTTGTTCGGTTCTTGACCAGCCACTAAAATTGAAGGCGCGGGAGTTCCTCCGGCCACCTCTTGAATTAGTTGGACAGCTCGCTCAGCGGCGAGCAAAACCGATTTTGGATCCACTCCCCGCTCAAAGCGAAAACTTGCGTCGGAGATTAAGCCTAGGCCTCGGCTGGTGCGCCGGACCAACCCGGGATCAAAATAAGCGCTCTCCACTAAAACCGTGGTCGTGCCAGAAGAAACACCGGTGTCTTCACCTCCCATTACGCCCCCGAGGCCAATTGCTTTTTCCGAATCCGCAATCACCAGATGCGATTCGTTCAACTCGTAGGTTTTACCGTCCAGAGCCAGCAGCTTTTCCGTGGGCCGAGCGAAACGAACGACAACCGGTAGCGAAAGCCGGCTCAGATCGTAAGCGTGAATCGGCTTTCCGGTCTCCAGCATCACGTAATTCGTCACATCAACAATATTGTTGATCGATCGAAGCCCGGCAGCTTCAAGCCGGCGACGCATCCAATCCGGACTGGGACCAACGGTGACGCCTCGGACTTCGTGAAAGACCGCAAACGGGCAAGCCTCCGGGGCCTCAATACGAACCTGCGCTGGATCAGAAACCGGTTTGGCCGTGCCAGCGCCGGCAACCGGTGCTTTTGGACCAGGGAGTTGAAAGATGATCCCCAGTTCGCGCGCAATGCCGACGTAGCTCAACAAATCCGGACGATCGGGCGTGATCTCGAGATCGAAAATTGTGTCGGCCGGGAAAAGCTCTCCCAGAGGCATCCCGATCGGCGCAGCCGAGTCAAGGATCATCAGCCCGCCGGCTTCGTCGGAAAAACCGAGCTCCCTGGGACTGCAGAGCATGCCTTCGGACTCGACTCCCCGAAGCTTGCTCACTTTGATCTTGGTGCCGTCCGGCAGAACCGCTCCCGGAAGCGCCAGAGGCACCTTATCTCCGGCTTGGAAATTCTTCGCGCCGCAAACGATTTGCCTGGGAGTTTTGGAACCATCCAAAACCCGACAGACGCTGAGACGATCTGCATTCGGATGCTGTTGAAAAGATTCAATCTGGGCAACGACGACCTTTTCGACACCAGCGCCACGAACTTCGATACCTTCAACCTCGACCCCAGTGAATATCAATCCATCAGCAATCTCTTGAGGAGATCGGTCCAACGCCGGCAAATACTCTCTGAGCCAATTGAGCGAAAGCTTCATTACGAGAATTGGGCTAGGAATCGTTGATCGTTCTCGATCAGCAAACGGATGTCGGGCAAAGCGAATAGGGTCATGGCTAACCTGTCCAGACCCATACCAAAGGCGTACCCCGAAAAAATTTCCGGATCATAGGCGTGATCTCCCCTCCCCTCGTTCACCTTCTCCAAAACGTTTGGGTCCACCATCCCGCAACCCAGGAGTTCCATCCAACGCCCGGAATTAACTCCCGGCAAACGCACATCCAGTTCGTAGCTCGGTTCGGTAAAAGGAAAGAAATGCGGGCGCATGCGCGTTTCGACCTCGGAGCCGAGCAGCTCGCGCACGAAGTATTCCAGGGTGCCTTTCAGGTCCGCCACGCTCACCTTCTTGTCGATATAAAGCCCTTCGAGCTGGTTGAACTGGCTCAGATGCGTGGCGTCCATTTCATCCCGCCGATAGGCTGCCCCCGGAGCAATCACTCTGACCGGCGGAGGAGCCGCCAGCATAGTACGAATCTGCACCGTGGAAGTATGGGTGCGCAGCAACCGGCCATCGAAAAGATAAAACGTATCGGTTTCGTTCCGAGCCGGATGATTCGGAGGAGTATTCAGAGCATCAAAACAATTCCACTCCGTATCAATGTCCGGCCCAGCAGCCAAAGCGAATCCCAAACGGCGAAACACCTGAATCGCGCGGTCTTGTAATTGGGTAAGCGGGTGAAGCGAGCCGATGCGCAGAGGTGTTCCCGGCAACGTTTCATCGATATCTTCGATGGCCGAAAGGTCGTGTTGAGCGGCGTAAGCCTCCGCCCGATCTTCGAAAGCCGCAGACAGGGTCAATCTGACCTCATTCAGCAGTTTCCCCACGCGCGGGCGTTCTTCCTTAGGAACGTCCCGCATGCTCTCGCTGAGCTTCGAGATTAGCCCGGCACGCCCCAAATACCGGACCCGGACACTATCCAGCTCGATTGGGGTCTTGGCCGCCTGGATTTCAGCGAGAGCGCTTTCCTTAAATTTGACCAGTTCGTTCTCCATAGCCTAAATCGCGCCCAAATCGCATGGGCAACAGGACTATTGGAAGCCTAGCACGCCAAAGATCAATGCGATTTGGGCGCGATTTAGGCTTAGGCTGCCTGCTTTTTCTGCAGCGCCTCAACCGCCCGGTCAAAAATAGACTTAAAGGCGCTTGGATCCTGTACCACGAGATCGGCCAAAGTCTTTCGATCGATAGTGATATTCGCAGCGACCAGTCCTTCCATGAACCTGCTATAGGTGGTTCCATGCTCCCGGCAAGCTGCGTTGATTCGTTGAATCCAAAGATTCCGAAAATTGCGCTTACGGGTTTTCCTGTCCCGATAGGCCCAATATTGGGCCTTCATGGTAGCGTCTTTCGCGTATCGGAACAGTTTGGAGCGCCGTCCTCGGTAGCCTTTCGCCTTGTCCAGGACTCGTTTACGGCGTTCTCTACTAGCTGGAGCGTTGGTTGCTCTCGGCATTCACATTCGCCCGGGTTGCGGGCGCCTCTCAGACAGGCAGTTGTTCTTGCTAACTGTTCCCCGACCTCGCCTGTCAGTGTCCGAAATTAATCCGGAAGGTGGGTAACAGGTCTTCCCAATGCTTTAAGCGATCTTAAGCGAAGGGAAGATTCTCTTTAATCCTTGCCTCGTCAGTCCGATCCAAGACAGCACTCTTGGCGAGTTGACGTTTCCGTTTACTGCTCTTAGAGGCAAGCAAATGGCGCCGACCCGCTTGGCTACGCAGGACTTTCCCGGTGCCAGTTATTTTAAAACGCTTGGCTACGGCTTTTTTCGTCTTACGTCGCGCGATCGGTTTTGGCATAAGGAGCCCGTACAGTATGCTCAGCCCAGCGATTCGCAAGGGCAAAATCATCGGTTCGTGGTTCACGGCGGCCCGCCTAAAAACCCAGAACATCATCCGGTATCCGCCGCCCCACCAATCGCTGCTCCGGTGCGGCCGCGCCATGCGCTGCGGCCGCAGCAATAGAAATCAGGAGGTTTACTAGAAACTAGGAGGTTTAGCTAATGATGTGCGTTAGCTGGCCCAACCACAAAATAACAATTGCTCCGAGAATCGATAGGATAAGACCCGCTGGATGGAATGACGAACCCTCCGCCGGTTTTGAGAATAGTCTCGCGATCAACCCTCCAACAATCGACCCGATAAGGCCGATGATAATTGTTTCAATCACGTTCGCCTGAACGTGCATGATCCATTTTGAGATCAAACCAGCAATGAAGCCAATGATGATATACCAAAGAATGTGTAACATAGGTGCTTTTTTCGGTGGTGTTCGGTCCGGCCGCCGACAGACTTCCGGCGTTGGTTAATCCGCTTTTACGTGTTACGGGTTGTTGCCTTGAAGCCTACGAAAGGCCGAAACGAAGTTGAGATTTACCAACTTGGTAAGCCACTTTATCGTTAGCCGTCCGGGCCTGGGCATATTTTCCGTGTTTGAAGGTTGGAGAAAAGCAGGCCGCCGATCGGATAGCACCGTCTAAGGTGCTCAAACCGAGCTCGTTAGCCCCGCCGCCGGGAGACAAAGTCCTCCAGCTATCGGTGCCCTTCTCATTGGGTACGCCGCAATTCAATAATAGTTCAGCCGTAGAAGCGAGCAGAAAGCTGTCTCGGGGAAACGCACCGGTGCATGCCAGCCCCATCTCCTCCTTGTGTCCCGTCCCATAAATAACGCTATTTATGGGACAGGACACTACAGCCATCGTTTTCGCTTAAAATAAAGCACCATCCCGCCGGCGACTGCTGCCATTAACAGAAGAACGACCGGGTAACCAATCGGGGAAGAAAGCTCCGGCATATTCAATACGCTCCGGGTGCGGTCAAAATTCATGCCATAGACTCCCGCAATAAATGTCAGGGGGATAAAGATCGAAGAAATCACGGTCAAGACCCGCACAATCTCGTTCGTTCTCATCGTGAGACTTGAGACGTAAAGGTCCATGAAATTCACGGTGGCGTCCCGGTAGCTTTCCAAGAGATCAATCAGAGCCAGGGCATGATCACAAGTGTCACGGAGAAAGGGCCTTGTACGATCCGAAAACAAGCCGCTATCGTCGTGCCAGAGGCGCAAAAGGACATCTCGTTGGGGCCAGATAGCGCGTCGCAATAACGCGAGTGCCGCCCGGATTTCGTGAACCTGACGGAGGTTCTCCCGGGTCGGTTTTTCCAGCAAAGTTTCTTCCAACTCCTCGATGGCTTCGCCGATTTTCTCTACCACCGGGAAGTAGTGATCAATTACTGTATCGATCAGGGCGTAAGCCAGGTAATCGTTGCGGAGAAAACGAGCGTTACCGACGCCCTCGCGGAGCCGGGTACGTACCAGCTCAAATATGTCGTGGCCGGGCTCCTCCTGAAAGGTCAAAATGAACCGCTCACCGACCAAAATACTGAGCTGTTCAAACACAAGCTCGAGCTCCTCATTGTGATACACCATCTGCAACAGCAAAAATATCTGACGATCGTAAGCGTCGAGATGAGGCCGTTGGCCCAGAGTGAGAACATCGGCCACAGCCAGAGTATGGATCTGGAAAAGCTGGCCAATCTCCTGGAGGAGCTCCACGGACCCCAATCCTTCGATATTGACCCAGGTCACCTTGTCGTTCTCGAGGGAGTCAGCAAGCTCATCGACCACTGACACCTCTTTCTCGAGGAACGTGTGAGCATCGTACTCAATGAGTTTAATGCTGGTGGGATGGCTTTCCGATTTTGAGGGAACAGGAACCGTCGTCGGGCCGGATCCGGGTGGGGGGTAGTGTAGCTTTTGCATGGCGGCTCGCTGGAGTAATCAGTAAGCAGTAAACAGTAATCAGTCAGGAGCTAGGAGCTAAAATCTACGATCCAGCTCCTATACTGATTACTCCTCAACCACCCTCAATCGCCCTCTCATCACCCCTCACTGGCCACCCGCTAGCGCGGTCGACGCCAGACGGCGGCTTCGAAGCAAGCCAAGATATGGCCAAGCCAACCCAACAAAATTAACCAGAGGAGACCGCTAATCAGGAAGAATGCGATCGCGGGCAGCAGTCTTCCTTGGGTCAGTTGGCCGAGCCCAGGAATAAAAAAGCTGCAGATAGCGGCGATGACGTTACCAGAAGAACCTTGACTCATACATCTACAGAACACTCTAGCTCTGCCAAAAGTTGCTTTTCGGGGCAACTTTCGGCAGCGATGACATTAATCCGCGGGAGGCCCCACGGATTACCCCGGTTGCACGACAATGAACGATTGCTGGCCGTCTCGGTCAAGAACCAGAACTACGGGACGGCTGGGATCGAGCTGTTGAGCGACTTTCTGGAAGTCTTCGGCGGTCGCAACCCGTTGATTATTGATTGCCTGGATGATGTCGCCGGCTTGCAGGTTTTGCGACAGCTTAGAGGACGGATCGACGCTCATCACAAACACGCCCTCAGTGTCATCGGGTATATTCGCCTCAGATCGTAGGTGGGCATCCAGCGTCCGAACCTCGACCCCCGCGAAGGCCTTGACGCTGCGGTTATAGCGGTTATTGGGCGAATTACGGGCGAGCCGGCCCCCGATGGCCTGAGCCGGTTGCTCAACGACCTCAGCAGAAACCGTCTTAGGTGTCCCTTCTCGAACCAGATCAATCGTGACCGTCGACCCGATATCGGTCTCCGCGATCCGATTACCCAGAGAAGCGGCATCCCTTACTTCGTGGCCGTTGATCTTCTGGATGATATCTCCTCTAATAACACCAGCTTTCTCGGCCGGCGAACCGGGGTCGACATCGGTGACTACCGTGCCAATGGGCGGATCCAATTTCGATTGTTGAGCCTGCTCATTGGTTATCTGTTGGACCGATACGCCCAGATAGCTTCTAACTGCTCGCCCTTTTTGAATAATGCTCTTCAGCGTGCGTCGCACCAGATTCGATGGGAGAGCGAAGCCGATCCCCTGGTTTCCGCCCGACTCAGAGTAGATGACGGAGTTAATGCCGACAACTTCACCTTTGACGTCGATGAGCGGACCGCCGGAGTTGCCGGGGTTAATAGCGGTATCCGTTTGGAAAAACTCAACAGAACTATCGCTGATCCCTCGGCGGTCGCGCGCGCTGATGATACCCTGGCTGACACTTTCTCGCAGACCAAACGGATTACCGATGGCAAAAACGATCTGACCAACTTTTACTTGATCGGAGTCAGCCAACGAAAGCGGCACCAAGTTCGGCAGATTGACCTTTAGCACGGCGACGTCCGCCTGTTGGTCGCTACCGACCACGGTGGCCTTAGCCTGCCGGCCGTCGTTTAATTCAACCAGGATGTCATCGGTGCCTTGGACCACGTGATAGTTGGTCAAGATGTGTCCTTCCTTGGAGACGATGAACCCGGAGCCTAGCGACGTCACTCGTTCTCGTCCCATCGACCGGTTATTAGGGAAGCCGAAGAAAAACTCAAAAGGATCTGGAGACCTCTGCACCGTTTTCGTGGTAGTGATACTCACTACACTCGGCACAACCGCATCGAAAAGCCTGGTGTATTCTTCGTTTAAACGCTGGAGAATATCGACCGAACCAAGGTCAATCTTCGGTCCTTCGGCAGGAGTAAACTTCTCCACTTTAGCTTGCCCCAGTCCTGGCCCTTTCGATTGCCAGACGTAGAGCAACGAGATGCCTAGTGCCAAAAAGAGAACGAAGACTAGAAACTTCAAGAAGCTCTTCATGTTGATCGTAATCTAGCTGGCTAGGCTTGTTCCCCCCTTGGTACTCGCAATTACGATACGCAAGAAACGTTGATTTGCAGCTGTTTGCAGACTCGGGTCGCGGTCCAATATGGTCCGGGCGATCCCTCTGGCTTCATCCAATAAATCGGCATCTTGGAGAAGGTCAGCCACTCGCAACGGAGGAAGGCCGCTTTGTGCGGTCCCCAACAGATCTCCCGGCCCACGAAATCTGAGGTCTGCCTCCGCGATCTCAAATCCGTCGTTAGTCTTTTCTAAAACGGAAAGCTTAGCCAATGCCAGCGGATCTTTAGTGTCAGTCATTAGGATACAGTAACTTTGATGATTCCCGCGACCGATCCGGCCTCGGAGTTGATGCAACTGTGCGAGGCCGAACCTCTCAGCATTTTCAATCAACATTACCGTAGCGTTGGGAACGTCTACCCCAACCTCGATTACCGTAGTGGCAATCAGCACGCGAATGTCTCCTTGGCGAAAGCTCCGCATCACGCTTTCCCGCTCTTCCGGCGCCAACCGGCCATGCAAGAGGCCGCAGGTAGCCGGTTTCAGCAACTCAGACCACCGATTGAACTCGGTAGTCGCCGCTTTTACGCTCAACGAGTCTGATTCTTCGATAACCGGATAAACAATGTAAGCCTGCCGGTTTGCTTGCAGACGTTCTTCCAAGAATTTGGCAGCTTCCGGCAATTTCCGCGACGAACGTACGCCCGTGATCACCGGCTTACGGTTTACCGGTTTTTCGTCCAAAGTGGAAACATCAAGATCTCCGTAAAGTGTCATAGCCAGGGTTCGAGGGATCGGCGTTGCCGTCATCACCAGCAGATCCGGTACCGGCTTGCGTTGCAGTAATCGTCCTCTTTGCAGGACCCCGAACTTATGTTGTTCATCAATCACGACCAATCCCAGTCGCGGCAACGGATCGCTCTCGTAAAGAAGAGCGTGTGTAGCCACGACGATCTCCGCCTCACCCTGCAGGGCCAAGAATGCTTCTTCTTTACGGGGACCGGTCCGTAAGGCCATTCGGATTCCCATCGGTTCCAGCCAGGTCTTCAGGGTCTGGTAATGCTGTTCCGCCAACACTTGGGTTGGCGCCATCAGCGCGCTTTGAAACCCGGCTTCCGCTACCTCTAACATAGCGGCCGTGGCTACAACGGTCTTGCCCGCACCCACATCACCATGCAACAACCTCGCCATCGGACGACCAGCCGCTAAATCAGTCCGGATCTCTTCGATCGTCCGTTTTTGCGCTGAGGTCGGTTCGAAGGGCAAATGTTTAAGAAATTTCTCGACTGCTTTACCAGAGCTGGAATGCGAATGTCCGGGCTGGCCAGCAACATTTCTGCGCCGATGTTCGACTACGATTTGGATGCCGACGAGTTCCGCCAGGGCTAACGTTTTTCGGGCCCGCTGCCACCGGGCCCAGGTGGCGGGGAAGTGAATTTGGCTGATCGCTTCTTGAAACGAAGCGACATAGCCGGGCAGAATCGGTTGATCTTCGATTTCATTTAGCTTTTGGATGGCCAGGTAGATGAGGGTCCGCAGCGGGCGCTGGCGTAAGCCCTCCGTCAAAGGATAGACCGGCGTGATGCGGTTCAGGTGGATCAGGTTCTCGTCTTCTTCCTCGACGATCTCGAATTCCGGATGATCAAAATAGATCCGGCCACGGCTTTCTTTTGGCCGCCCGAATACTACTAAAGTCTGACCCGCGGCCAGCAGCTTCTGAACGTAATGCTGATTGAACCAGCGGCAGACCAACCTGCCGCTCAAAGCTACGCCCTCTCCCTCATCCAAGGTGGCTTCCACAATGTTCCGGCCGGAGAAATACCGGGAGGTCACCTTGTCCACCACGCCGCGGACACAAATCGGTTTTTCGGAGCTGCTGGTTGGGAATCGGCTAAATTCAGCTCGATCTTCGTGACGCCTGGGATAGTGCTCCAATAACTCGCGCCACGTCGTAATCTCGAGCCGGTTCAACGGGCGAACCATTGGCGATGGCACCCAGTCGAGCGCAGCGAGTGTGGAGTCTATTGGATCCATTGGAGCATACTGAGGAGGTCAAGGAGTCACAGGACGACGACGAGTTCAAGTAAAGGAGCCAGGAGCCAGAATCCAGGAGTCAGGAGGAACTTGGGGCGAAAAGGTGCACCTCAAACCCTGGAACCCGGCGTGGCGCGGCACACAAATGAGACCCATAAGACTTATGGGACCAATGTGAATCATGCTCTCAGCGTGCGAATGCACCCAAGCGCCTCCTGACTCCTGGCTCCTGGCTCCTGGCTCCTGGCTCCTGGCTCCTGGCTCCTGGATTCTGGCTCCTTACTTGAACTCCTCGAGCTCCTTGATCATTGTGCGGAGGGCTAATGTTAGCGAAACGAATCATTCCTTGTCTGGATGTGACCGAAGGTCGGGTGGTAAAGGGCACTAAATTCCTTCAACTACGGGACGCAGGCGACCCGGTTGAATGTGCCAAAGAGTACAACCGCCAGGGCGCCGACGAGTTAGTTTTTCTCGATATCACCGCAACCTCCGATCACCGGAGAACGATGATCGATGTGGTTGAACGGACAGCCGAGGAATGTTTTATGCCGCTCACCGTGGGAGGCGGCATTCGAACTCTAGCTGATGTACGCGATATGTTGCTGGCCGGCGCCGACAAAGTCAGCATGAACACGGCAGCAATCCAACGGCCGGAACTGATCAGCGAAGCGGCAGAAGCATTCGGCGTCCAATGTATTGTGGTTGCTATCGATGCCAAGAAACAGCCCAGCGGCGGTTGGAGCGTTTACACACATGGAGGACGTAAGCCAACCGATTTTGATGCGATCGAATGGGCCATATCGGCCGCCCGGCTCGGCGCCGGAGAGATATTACTTACCAGCATGGACGCGGACGGCACTAAAGACGGCTATGACCTCGAGTTAACCGCAGCGGTGAGTTCCGCCGTCACTGTCCCTGTCATCGCTAGCGGCGGTGCCGGACGGCTGGAACATTTAGAGACCGTGCTTCGCGAGGGCCGCGCCGACGCCGTGCTGGCGGCGAGCATCTTCCATTTTGGCGAGTACTCGGTGGCAGACGCTAAGCGTTTTCTCTCTGACCGTGGGATCCACGTGCGGCTGTGAGAGAGTCCGTTTGGAGGGGAGCCGCTCTGTTAGGTTGGCAGCTCTATCGGATGAAAGCAGGCGGCTCCCGGGAACTACCGAGCGCGCCGCAATCATCCCATGGCCCCCAAATCGGTGGTCTTTCGTCTCCCTGCGTGTCCGGCACAAGTGGCGGGCGCTGGGTAGTTCCCGGGAGCCGCTTGTTTAACATCAGTTTCGGCTACTCATCGCTTTCGAAGGAATACAACCGGGTCCTACGCCACCTGGAAAAGCGGCTCCCCTCCAAACAAACCCCCTAAAACGCCTTGACCTCCTACACCTGGGACCTTTCCTCAACCGTTCGAGACCGCGACCTCGCCCTGCTCGCAGCCGACCTTCAGCTGCCGGTTTCCATTGTCCAACTCCTCGAACGAAAGGGGTTTCAAGATGCAGCTGCTATTCGCAGCTTTCTCTGGCCTCGCCTCCGGGAACTGTCCGATCCATTTCTCCTGGCGGGGATGGCGGTGGCGGTCGAACGAATCCTTGAAGCTGTCGATCGTCGGGAACGGATCGTATTGTACGGCGACTACGATGTGGATGGGATCACCTCGTTGACCCTGCTGGCTCGGGTCTTGCAAGCGTATGGTGCTTCTCCGGCGCTCTTTCTCCCAATGCGAATTGAGGAAGGGTACGGATTGACTGCCGAAGGTGTTTCCCGATGCCTTGAGACCCATCGGCCTCAGCTGCTGGTCGCTCTGGACTGCGGCACTTCATCCGCCGATCGCATCGCCGAGATCGAAGCCAGTGGAGTCGATGTGCTGGTTATTGACCACCATGAGCTGCCGCCAGTAACTCCCAAATGCCGAGCCTTCATTAATCCGAAGACGGGGGCTGACCACCGATATTTCTGCACCGTTGGCTTGGTATTCAAGTTATGCCACGCCTTACTGAAGCAGAGGCGGTTGCCTGATCTCGATCTGAGGCAGTACCTCGATCTCGTTGCCATCGGAACCATTGCCGACCTGGTCCCGTTAATCGCGGAGAACCGGATTCTCGTTTACCATGGTTTGAAACAGCTGGAGACAACGCAATGGATCGGGGTCAAAGCTTTGATGCAGCTCGCCGGCATTCGGTTTCCCGTGCGACCGGATGATGTCGGCTTCAGGATCGGACCGCGACTCAATGCAGCCGGGCGTCTCGGTCTGGCTGAAGCCGCGCTCAATTTACTGTTAACCGGTGACGAGGCCGTGGCTACGTCGCTAGCCGCAGAACTTGATCAACAGAATCGGGCTCGCCAACAACTTGAACAGCAAACGTTCGAAGCGGCCTGCCTTGCTTTAGAAGAAGACCCGGAATTCGCAGCGCATTCCGCCATCGTGGTGGGCGAAACCGGTTGGCACCCTGGTGTAGTAGGGATAGTAGCCGCACGTTTAGTCCGGCAGTATTATCGACCAGCTCTCGTTATCGGATTTGATGAACAAGGGGTCGGAAAAGGGAGTGGTCGAAGCATTCCTGGGTTTTCGCTGGTTCAGGCTCTGGACGGCTGTTGCGATTGGCTCACCCAATATGGCGGCCATGCAATGGCGGCTGGATTTTCTTTACCTTTCGAGCGGCTCAGCATGTTTGCCGGTGCTTTCCGGGCGGTCGCTAAGCAGGCGCTGACACCGGATCAGCTATCTCCAAAGTTGCGGATCGACGCGATCGTGAATGGCGCCGATCTCAACTACAGTTTCCTGGTTGCGCACGAAATGTTGCAGCCTTTCGGGCTAGGGAACTGGCAGCCCCTGCTCCTCCTCAAAGCAGGCGACCCCGTCGGTGAAGTAAAGGTTTTGAAAGAAAAGCACCGGGCTTTCGGGCTGCGTCACGGGGGCCGCCTTTTACGCGCAATCGAGTTTAATTTCGATGCTCCTTTGCCGGCTCCACCTTGGGATGTCGCATTCTATTTAGAGCCGACGGTCTATCGCGACCAAATCCAAATTCAGCTTCGGGTTGAAGCGATCAGAAGTTCCAGTGGGACGGGATAGGGCCCCTGTCTCCTATCGCCCTGATGCTCGCCGAAGCCCTGGCAGATGAAAGCTCACCAGGGCGTTCGGCGTTCGTGCTCGTGCTCGAACGTTGTTGCTTGCAGAAAACACGTGTCAACCCAATTAGAAACGCCTTCCCGGAATTGCACCCTGCGTCCGCGGGTTGAAGGTGGTCACAAGGGCGTCGCAGAGCCCAATCCGAGTGGGGGTGGTCCGTCCTCGGCCTCCGACATGCCCCGGGCGCACTCAGTGACGAGAACCGCGTGCGACTGCTCTACCGCGCGATACCCGATGACGCTCCACGTAACTGGGCGCCAACAAAGTCGACCAATTGTTTGGGATAGAATGGCTTCAGTAATACCAATTGTTTTTCCGCCATTTTGACCGTGCGCGGATCACTCTCTGACAAGGCTCCGGTTATAAATAGGACGGGCAAATCAGCATCAAGTTGATGAATTCTCTCGGCCAGTTCCAGGCCATCAATGGAACCAGGCATCACAATGTCGGTCAGCACCAGGTCGATCACGGAGTGTTGTTGCTCCAATATTGTCCACGCTACTTCAAACCCATCAGCCGTGATGACGTCGTAATCGGCCAGCTGTAGGACCTGTTTGATGTACCGGAGAATAAACGGTTCATCATCGGCGATCAGGATGACTGGCCGGCTGTGCTCGTCGCTTGGGATCACGCGTTACCGCCTCTCTTTTCGGAAGTTTAAATTCTATAGCCCGGAGTGGTCTTAAATAGCCACCATTTCTCGCTCAAATTCCCAGACTGACCGGGTCCAAAAGCAAGTTCCATTATTTCAAGAAATCCGTTTCATCTATTTAACTGAAATAATTGTGGAAAATATAGCACTTCCCTGACGTTATTCGAAAAAACATCAGGGCGCGGTCCTGCATTCCTATCACATCGCTAAGCCGGAATCCGAACTACGGCTGCGTAGCCGTTAAAAACGCGCCGGCTGCGGAAAGCCAGGTTGTGAGCTTGAGCCAAAATAGCAACCGTTCGTAATCCAAGCCCGGTGCCACCAACTCCGGCATTTGCCTGGTTCGGCACTCGATTCAGGACTAACAGGCTCGCTGCACCATTGCCTGAACGCAATCGTACCCGGATCTCTCCGCAGCCGTGAGAAATAGCGTTGGAGAGAAGGTTGTGGAGAATGAATCCGAAGATTTTCTCGTCCAAATCGGCTTCCAGACCGGTCGACAGGTCGACACCAAGCCTTCGTCCTCGCGCGGTGGCCTGCAGTTCGTACAACCCCGCAATTTCCCGAACTAAATCAGCTATTTTTCGCTTGGTCTTGTGGGGCCGAATCTTCTGCTCTGCGACTCTCGCAATGTAAAGAGCGGTATCGACGTATTCGTTCAGGCGCCGAACTTGCACCATCATGGCCTCGAAAAAGTGCGGATCCAGGGTCTTCGCGGCGTGATCGAGTTGCAGCTGGAGAACTGTAATCGGGGCTCGCAACTCGTGAGCAACTTTAGCCGAGAACTGGTTTAACCGCGTTTGGGTCTCTGCGAAAGCGCTAATCAGGGCGTTTATTTCGGCAACCAGTTTTTGAAACTCACGATCGAGGTTTGACGAGCTGATCGCATGAAACTCACCGCTTGATACTCTTTGTTCCTCAAGCGCCCGGGCCAGTCCGATAACTGAATCATTTATCCTGCGCCTGACCAGCCAAATCGGCACAACCACAGCTAGAAAAGCCGTCGCCGTCGCGCCCAGCGAGACCTGGATAAGACTAGGCTTGAGGTGGACGAAATATTCGCTGGTCTGGCCGAGCCAACCCCAAGCGACGCCAAGAGAAACTCCAATGCCGATGCCGGCGGTCACCAAACAGGCAAGACTGACAGCTAGTTTCGTGGATCTCATCTCGACCGAGAAAGTTCACCGCAAAGACACAGATGCCGCGAAGATCAACTTTGTCCCGGCATGGTGAAGTCTGACGGTTCCTAAATCGAGGTTTCCCCTTTTGTCGAACGGAGATGAATGGTTTTGTGAACGAGATCGTGGTACGCCTCAATCATACGTACGGTCTGGCTGCGGGCGCGCATCAAAACGGAATGCGTGATGGCGGTGTGTCCCCGAACGCGGACCCCGCGCAACAGAGAGTTATCGCTAATTCCCGTCGCGCAGAAGATGATATTTTCTCCCTGGGCGAGATCTTTCGCGTAAAAGACCTTGCCCAGTTCGTTTCTATATCCGGCCTGGATGACGGCTTGTTCTTCGACACTGTCTCGGGGCCACATCATGGCCTGTATATCCCCACCCAAACACCGAATGGCGGCTGCCGCTAGTACCGCTTCCGGAGCCCCGCCAATACCCACATACAGATCGACGCCGCTGTCGGCGATCGACGGTGCGATAGCTGCCGTGATATCGCCGTCGGAAATCATTCGTAGCGTAGCGCCGGTGGAGCGAACGGCTTCAACCAGTTTTTGGTGCCGGGGCCGGTCAAGGATAACGATCGTGAGGTCCTGAACGCGCTTGCGCAGGCCTTTGGCGACAATCGGGATAATCTCTTCCATCGGGTGCAGAATCGAAATCGTCTCGATCCCGGTGCGTTGCATGTAGCGGACCACTTTCAGCCCGTACGCCAGCTTCATCATGTAGAAAGTAGGAACATCTTTTAGTGAGACCCCGATGTCGTGTTCCGGAGAAGCGGCCGCAATGCAGCAGATGGACCCCGGGAGGCCCTTTGATACGTTGGTAGTACCGTCAATGGGATCAAGCGCCAAATCGAATTTATGGCTGCCGGGTACCCAGGTCCCCAAGTGTTCGCCCTTAAAGATACCCGGAGCGTTGTCTTTGATCCCTTCGCCAATGACAACTTCTCCGCAAATATTCATCAGGTCGAACATTCCGCGGATGGCGTCACAGGCCGCGGCATCAGCCTTCTCTTTCTCGCCACGTCCGATCCAAGGCAGGGTGTTTAGAGCGGCCGCTTCAGTGGCCCTGAGGAAGTCGATTTCGACGATGCGTTCAAAATCTTCGTACGGTTGCTGATGGGAGCGCATGGAGAATGACAGGTTACAGATGACAGATTTTGGGCAAGCCCTCGCGGCGGCCCGAATAGCCGATTCGGCGCCCGCAAAAATCGCTCTCACTTGGGCTTTCGCTTATTTCTCATCTGTCATTTGTCATCTGTCATTTGTCATTCTGTTAATTTTGTGTTTTGCAGATGGGGTGAACTCCACGCGTATCATCTTTTGGAACGAATACATTCACGAAAAAAAGGATCCGGCGGTCGCAGCTGTTTACCCGGATGGGATCCATCGGCAATTGGCAACGGCATTTGCTCACGACGCTCAATTCGCCTGTGAAACCGCCACCTTAGAGGAAAAGGATCACGGTTTGCCTCTTGATCGGTTGGAGAAGACCGACGTGCTCGTCTGGTGGGGGCATCTGGCGCACAAGCAGGTGGAGGACGAGGTCGTAGAACGAGTCCGAAAGCGCGTTTTAGAAGGAATGGGCCTCGTGGTTTTGCATTCCGGGCATTACTCCAAGATCTTTCAACGGTTGCTCGGCACCACCTGCTCCCTCGGATGGCGGGAAGCTGGCGAAAAAGAACGGGTTTGGGTCTGTCAGCCCGGCCACCCGATTGCCCGTGGCCTGCCGCCTTACTTTGAGATCCCCCACGAAGAAATGTATTCGGAGCCGTTCGGCATCCCGAACCCGGATGAATTAGTTTTTATTTCCTGGTTTCAGGGAGGAGAAGTCTTCCGATCGGGCTGTTGCTGGCGACGCGGCGCCGGAAAAATTTTCTATTTTCGACCGGGCCACGAAACCTTTCCGACTTACCGGCAACCCGAGGTATTGCAAGTGATCCGGAATGGAATTGAATGGGCAACCCCCGACCGGCCGCGCTGGATCGATGCCTGTCCCAATATCAAAGTGTCGCCCGAGGGCATCCGGCAGCCGGAACGCTAGCGTTCCGGAATGACAAATAGCAGATGACAGATCGCTCCGGCTACAGGGCTCAGCGCCAGATTTGTCATTTGTTATTTGCGATTCTTAACGCCTAAACAGCCAGCTCAATAACGTCAGGACGACGCTGATCACGATGCAGGTGACTATCGGGAAATAGAACGAGAAATTCCCTTTCTGAACGGAAATGTCGCCTGGCAGACGGCCCATCCAACCGAACCACCCGGGGAATTTCCACAAGAGCACACCGCCGATCGCCAGGACGATCCCGATAATCATCACGATTTTGCCAAGCTCCTGCACCAAGACCAATAGAATTGGGGAGTTCGAGGAGTTCAAGGAGTTGGTAAGGGCGAGGCTCCCGAAAGGCCTTAGCGTTCATCGAAGCGGCTGGCTCCCCCCGAGGCAGCGTCTGCTAGACCGATGAACTAGCCGAGCCGTTGGCGCGGCGCGGACCACGGCTCGGCTGGGTTTCGGCGCCGCGGACTTCTTCATCGAGATCATGTGCAGCCTTGCGATTATCTTTTGGTCTGACAGGAGCCTCGCCCTACCAGCTCCTTGAACTCCTTGGCCGCCCCGCTACGTTCGTCCCGCCTATGTGGCTTGCGTTCTACGTTCATCATCTCGACCCGTTTCTCGTCCGATTTTACGACGACGTTGGTATCCGCTGGTACGGGACTGCGTATCTGGCCGGCTTTATCGCTGCATTTTATCTGTTAAAATGGCTCGCTCGAAAAGGGTACGGATCTCTCCAGGAAGCGCAGGTACCCGATTTTGTCTTTTTTGCTGCGGTCTTCGGGGTGCTAATTGGAGGGCGGCTTGGCTATGTCCTTTTCTATCGTCCCCAGATGATAACCGAGGATCCTCTTGGCATCTTTCGGGTTTGGGACGGAGGCATGGCCAGCCATGGTGGAATCCTGGGGTTGGTTGTTTTCTCTTTGATTTACGCTCGCCGTCATCACATCTCGTGGACTGGAATCGGGGACAACCTGGTAGCGGTGGCGCCCCTCGGATTGATGTTCGGCCGGTTAGCCAATTTTATTAATGGCGAACTTTATGGCCGGCCTAGCACGGTGCCTTGGGCCATGCAGTTTCCTTCCGAATTACTCGATGACCCTAACCTGCGCGAGACGGCTATCCGCCAATGCGCTTCTCTTGATCCCGGCCTCGGTTCGGCTCAGCCCATTGAGGCGGCAAAAGCAATTATCGCCGCAGCTCGGACCAACCCGCAGATTCGAGAAATCCTCAGCCATATTCTCACCCCGAGACACCCGAGCCAGCTGTACGAAGCATTTCTGGAAGGCTTGCTCCTTTTCCTGTGTTTGATCGCGATCCGGCTCCGCTTTCGCCAACCGGACGGGATCACAACCGGTTGCTTCTTTTTGCTTTACCCCGCTGCGCGAATCATCGGAGAGCTATTCCGAGAGCCAGACGCACCATTGACCGGACCATTTACTCGTGGGCAGTTTTTATCTCTTTTCATGTTCTTGGTCGGGATCGCTTTCTTGGTTCATGCGCTCCGGCGGAAGAAAGACACAGCGAGCTGATCGAGGCGGGCGCTAATCGTAATCGTCCTCGTCGTCGTCCTCGAATTTGGGCGTGTGACTGGCCTAGGGGTGGCTGAGCTGGCTCCGCAGATCGCTCAGTAGAACGACGCGCAGGGTGAAACAACGCAATGATCGAGGACGAGGACGACGACGAGGGCGATTACGAGACGCCGCAACCCGCCTCCGAGTTCCTCCTACTGACCTATTGATTACTAGGCGTTGGAGTTGGGGCGGCAACCACCTGATTAACTACCTGCTCCAACTCAGCCCGATGATGAGCATCGCTGACTACTGCCCAGGTCACCAGGATAAAGCCTAGCAGAAAAATCCCGCAGACTATGGATGCTTTCCGGTAGCTGTGGTCTGTGTTGTTTTCTGCGGTCATTGAGTCCTTTATTTAGGCTGATCTCGTTAGCCGTGAAATAAAACGTCCGTTATACCTTTGACTTTGCGCGGGCGCTAACTGAGGCAAAGGATCGCGGGCTGGGCTCCTGGTGGAATGAACATACCTTGCGGCCATCTCTCGCAACTGCAACCAGCGGTCCCATTCGTACTCCGGCGCCATCGCGATTTGTCGCAATAAACTTCGCCATTCGGTAAGAGCTCGCTCGATATCACCGGGCCGTACGGTTTCGCTGACTAGCCGATGACGCGGAACCTGATGCGCCACCACATCACGCACGACCTCGGAACCACCCGGTCCGTAGGCGATCGGTAAGCCAAGCTCCAGATACCCCGGGTATTCGCCTCGCTGATAAACCGTCTGACAAATCGCACCGAGTCGTCCTTGCGAATAAGTGTCGTCGAGAGAAAAACGATGCCCGACCCGAAGATTCGCCAAATCGAACATTAAATCTTCAATCGCGTAATCTGACTGTTCCAGCGCAGCGGCGACGGCTAAACCCTCCCCCTGACTGAAGAAACTGAAGATAATACCACGGCGGGTTGGGCTCCCTTTTTGGTCGACTAACCCGAGCTGTCGCCAAGCTAACGCCGGCGAAATCGAAAGATCCAGGGCTTCGCATTCGGCTTTATACAAACAATCCTGGCACACGACTGGATAGGTTCGCCGGGTCTCTGGGTTTTCCAAGAGTCGCCCCCGGCTGTCCCGGTAGCCGGTCACGTGAACGTCAGCGAAGCGAAATCGGCCAAAGATAACACCGTCCCTGGTGAGCTGTTCATAGAGCCGGCCCTTCATCTCAGCTTCGATGATCGGCAACACTTGTTTTAAGAATTGCTCCGGCACCCAGCGAGGCACCGCCGCTAACAATGGAAACTTTTCTCGAAGTAGCTTCCTAAGCCATTTGGTCGCCAACCAGATTTCCTGTTTGGCGGTCGCCAGAGGAATTTCCCGGCCATATTCAAACCTGAGTTTACCCTGAGCTTGCCGAACGGGCTGAGTGTCTGGCTCCGGCGAGCCAAGTCTGATTTTGCAAAGAGCACCGAAGCCGTGCTTCTGACTAATCACGGCTACGGTCAAAGCAGGTCGCCAATGACCGTTCGGCAATCGCACCATCAATTCGCCCAGAGAGGCGTCGCTGGGCTTCGGTTGTGGTTCCCAGATCCCGTCTGGAGTGGACATTTCCTGATCATGCCTGCGCACGAGCCGCGCTCGTTCACCGTCTACCGGTAAGCCGCAGAGGCGCTCAGCCAGTTCTCCTGAGCTCGCTGACTGGGTCTCCCCGGAACTCACCGTGCCCTCTAGAGCTCCGTAAAAGCGCTCAACTCCAACGGTCAACAGTTTTACTGAGAACAACCGCGCAGTTAGCTCTTTAGCTCTTAGAAAAGGATCTTCATTACGCAACGCGGCTTCGCGCATAACTCCCATCATGGACGGCCAATCCACCGGTTCTGCCCTTCTCAGCTTGAGCGGGTGAGCATCGTGCAGTCTGGGAATATCGGGCGTAACTAAGACGTAACCGAACTCGTCCAGACCGCGACGGCCAGCTCGGCCAAACATTTGCAGCAACTCGTCCGGCCGCACTTGCCGTTGATAGTTACCGGCTTGGTAGTGAGTTCCCGTCACTAGAACTGAGCGCATGGAAAAGTTGATGCCGGCAGCCAGCCCCATGGTTGCCACTACCACCCGGAGCTGTCCCCGTTTCGCTAACGGTTCAATGATGCCGGCTCGGACAACGTAGCTCAGGCCACTGTGATGAAACGCCACCCGATTGCGTAACAATTTACCCAGGCGATCACCGACCAACGCGTTCTGTTCCTGGGTCAGCGTTAGGGGCTCGTCCAGCGGCAAAGTCGATGAGAGCGCAATCGCCAGCTCTTCCGCCATTTGGCGTCGAGGCGCGAAAATCAGCACCGGTCCAAGATCGGCCAGGAGCGCCCGGCTGACCAGCTTCGGCCAGTAACCACGCACCGTGCTGGGAGCGGAAATCGGTAGATCGCTGAGCATCACTTCATCCAGCTGCACCGGCCGTTGTTGATGCGAAATCAATTCAGCGGTCCGTCCGTTGCGGCGCAGCCATTCGACAACATCACCTGGATTTCCTACGCTCCCGCTTAGGAGTAAAAGTTGTGTTTCCGGCGGCGCCAGCGAGAGAATAATCTCGTAGCTAGTTCCGCGAATGGGATCCGCGATCAATTGATACTCGTCAACAACCAGAAGCCGTGGGCCGTCTCTGCGGAGAAAACGGCCCTTTTGCGTTTCCAACGTGGCAACCACAACTCGCGCATCGAGGTTCTCGGCCAAGTCTCCAGTCGAAATGCCCACATCCCAACCCCGGGACCGCCATTCAGCGAGCTTATCGTTGGCCAGAGCCCGAGTCGGCACAGTATAAACCGCCTGTCCTTTGAGCGACTCATAAAGCAGTTCGAAGATGTAGGTTTTCCCGGCGCCGGTCGGAGCATGAACCACCACATCAATCCGTTCCCGCAACAGCTTAACTGCGTCCTGTTGCCACTTGTCTGGGATGATCAAATTGACCATCGCGAGGATAACTTCCGTAAAAATCCAGAAATGACAAATTGCCGATGCTGAGTAACGAAGCAGGTCAGATTGCTGTGGCTGAAATCACTACCCGTTAAGTTGCGATTCTTGAATGCCATAGAAGGCCTTAACCTGTATTCGGTTAGAATGATCTTTAGTTTTCCACCTTAGTCTGACAAGATCTGAAATTGGCAGAACTGCCTCCGAAATCTTCCATAAATGAAATCCTCCACCAAAGCCGGCTTCTATTTTCAGGCCCACGTACCGCTCGGCTTGATACCGTTGGGCATCGCCATCTTATCATTGACTACGGCCTTGCTCCCGGCAGCACCGAGCAACACGATCGTGGCGACGATACCATTAGGTACGTTCCCCGGATCCCTCGTCGTCAGTCCCGATAGCAGCTTGGTATATGTCGGCGAAAATGACAACAACACCGTACAGGTGATCAACACGAGTACGAACGATATTACTGCGACGATCGCAGTGGGGACTTTACCGTTTGGTATGGCGATTACCCCAGATGGCAAAACATTGTATGTAGCCAACGCGAAAGACGGCACGGTTTCGGTGATTTCAACCGCTAACAATGCCGTTACCACAACCTTGACCGTGCAACAATATCCCGAGGTCATAGCGATAAGCCCTGATGGAACCTACGCGTATGTGACAAATCATAATAGCGGTAACATTTCAATTATCGATACCACTACCAATCAGGTTTTGTCCCAAAGCATCACGGTAGATGGATATCCGAACGAAGTTGTCTTCTCCGATTCGGGTGATACCGCATACGTGACTAGCTATATCTATCCCACGGGACGTGAAGCCAGGACGGTTTTCTCTGCTATCAACACTTCCACTCAGACGTTTATTTTTTCAGACGTTCTGAAAAGACAGGGGCTTGGCGCCTACCTCGTAGTTAGTCCTCAGCCTCCGAAGATGTACATTATCCGTTCAGCGTCAATACAGGGCTTCAATACCCAGACGAATCGAAACGGGGAAAAGTTTACTATCCCCGAAATAGGGGCAGGTTTTAATGCCGCCATCACCCCGGATGGACAATACCTTTACATGCCGAACGGTGATTCGGGAGTCGAGATGGTTGAAATTGCTACCAGAACCGCAACCACGTTTCAGGCTGGCCAATACCCGATTGTAATAGCTATCGCTCCTAACGGCCACTACGCATACATCGCAACCGGTCTAAATACCGAGCAAATAGATGTGGTTGATATCTCTGGCAGTTAACTGGTCAGACTCTGAAACACTCGTCTGGAGCCAAGGTTGGCAGAACTGCCTCCGAAATCTTCAATAAATGAAAACCTCCACTAAGACCGGTTTCTATTTTCAGGCCCGCGCACCGCTCGGCTTGATACCGTTGGGCATCGCCATCTTATCATTGAATACGACCTTGCTCCCGGCAGCACCGAGCAACACAGTCGTGGCGACGATACAATTAAGTGCGTTCCCCGGATCCCTCGTCGTCAGTCCCGATAGCAGCTTGCTATATATCGGCGAAAATGACAACAACACCGTACAAGTAATCAACACGAGTACGAACGCTATTACCGCGACCATCGCAGTGGGGACTTTGCCGTTTGCTATGGCGATTACCCCGGATGGCAAAACGTTGTATGTAACCAACGCACTAGACGGCACGGTTTCGGTGATTTCAACCGCTAACAATACCGTTACCACAACCTTGACGGTGCAACAATATCCCTACGCCATAGCCATAAGCCCGGATGGCACCTACGCGTATGTCACAAATGCTAATAGCGGCAACATTTCAATTATCGATACCACTACCAATCAGGTTTTGTCCCAAAGCATCACGGTAGATGGATCTCCGCGCAACGTCGTCTTCTCCGATTCGGGTGATACCGCATACGTGACTAGCTACATCTATCCTAGGCGACATGCGGACAGGGCGATTTTCTCTGCTATCGACACTTCCACTCAGACGTTTATTTTTTCAAACGTTCTGAAAAAAGAGGATTTTGCCACCTATCTCGTGGTTAGTCCTCAGCCTCCGCGGATGTACATTATCCGTTCAACCTCAGTAAAGAGTATCCGTTCAACCCACATAAAGAGCTTCAACACCCAGACGAATCGATACGGAGAAAAGTTTACTATCCCCGCAACAGATATAGGGTTTAATGCCGCCATTACCCCGGATGGAAAATACCTTTACATTCCGAACGGTGGGGCAGTCGAGATGGTTGAAATTGCTAGCAGAGCCGCAACCACGTTTCCGGCCGGCGATTTCGCGTATACAATAGCTATCGCTCCTAACGGCCACTACGCATACGTCGCAACCGGTCTCAACGACCAAATAGATGTGGTTGATATCTCTGGCAGTTAACTGGTCAGACTCCGAGACTCGTCTAGGGCCGGAGTATTGAGGTCGAGCTTCCTGAGTAGCTCTTGATCTTCGTCCACACCAGGATTTTTCGCGGTCAGTAGTTTGTTTCCGAAAAAGATCGAGTTCGCTCCTGCAAAAAAGCAGATCGCTTGTGCCTCCTTGGATAGCCGGGTCCGCCCTGCGGACATACGGACTCGCGCTTTCGGCAGCACAATCCTGGTAGTCGCTATCAATCTGACTAGTTCGAAAACATCGACCGGCGGTTGAGCTTCCAACGGAGTTCCCGGCATGGGGATCAGGCAATTAATTGGAACACTTTCCGGGGCGGGATCGAAGTGAGTGAGTACTGCCAGCATTTTCAGGCGATCGGTTTCTGTTTCTCCCATCCCGATGATACCACCGCAGCAGACGGAGATGCCTGCGGACTGGACGGCTTTGATGGTGTCCAGTCGATCCTGAAAGGTGTGGGTAGAAACAATCTCTGGATAGAACTCCTCGGAGGTATCCAGATTGTGGTTGTAGGCGGTTACGCCGGCTTCTTTCAACTTCCTCGCCTCAGACAATCCCAGGTGCCCCAGGGTAACACAGACCTCCATTCCGAGGCGGCTGACATTTTGGACGATGTCGATTACTTGGTCGAACTTGGCGTCACCTTCTCGGACCCCTTTCCAGGCAGCGCCCATACAAAAACGAGTGGAGCCATTTTCTTTGGCTCTTTCCGCCACTTGCAAAACCTCTTCCGTCTTCATTAAGCGGCCGGCATCCACTCCGGTGGAGTAACGAGCGCTTTGGGCGCAGTAGGCGCAGTCTTCGCTGCATCCTCCGGTCTTAATGCTCAACAACGTACATAGCTGCACTTCATCGCCCGGCCAGTGTTTCAGATAGACTGAACGCGCTCGTGAGATCAGGTCGAAGAATGGCTGAGAATAGATTTCTTTTAGTTCAGAGAGAGTCATACCGGAAGTCCGACAATCTAGGTGGTGCTGCACGGAGTGAGGGAGCGATGGAGTCATGGAGCAATCGGGCGAAGAAACTGTAAACGGCGAACTTCCATCACATCACTCACCCGTCGACCATTTGCCATTGCTTGAAACCAGTACCGGAAGTTCGTTCGTCATGTACTGCGTTTTACAAGTGGCTCCGATCATCTTCGCCCCAGTGGCGTCTCTCCACAGGTTGGACATGCCTAGTCCCGTGTAACACCCCCACGATTGGACGGCGGCGTTCCTGGCAAAAATCCCGCGATGCAGCTTTTGTCTAAGCTCGCTCTCATGCAACCAGCATTTGGACGCGCTAGCGATTTCGTTGCTGTAGTCGAACATGAAGCACGCCCGGTTCGAATGGCCGAAGTAATCGAAGGAAGCGATCTTGTACTGTGATCGATCTTCGCCGCGATTAAGATAATCGCAGAGCTCGTCCGCCGTTCTAAAATAGACGAGCTTCAGGTTATAGGCTTGGCGCACGGAATCGATGATACCAAACAGGCTCTCTTTTTCCTGAGCTTGTCGTCGCTTGTATCCGGGGCCGTAGACTAGCCAGGTGATGTACGCTGACGGACCATACTGTTCACGGAGTTGTCCGATCCGGATCCGGCTAGCTCGGACAAAATTCATCCACCAATTGTCGTGGGGTTCGATCTTGTATTTTTCCCACGCCATGATTGATGGCCCTCCCGTAACGACGATGTGTTCGTCATAGTTCTGGGCGCACACGGTGGCGACTGACAAACAAAGGGCGAACAATAACAAGCTAAACCGGGGCATAACGGCGATAAGCTTGGCTCCTAGGCCCTGTCCCGTCAACCCGAAGGAGTTCACGGTTCACGGTTCGCAGTTCACCGTTCGCAGTTCAGGGTTTGGCTGCCCGCGCCGTTGCAGCCGCCAACCGTGAACGGCGAACAGTGAACGGAGAACCGCGAACCGCTTTATTTGTGCAGAAATTCCTCGAGCGCTTGATGGAATTGGTCGGGCGCCTCCAGGTGTGGAATGTGGCCTACCCCAGGGATCTCTACCAATTTCGCACCAGGAATCTGGGTGGCAGCTTTCCGCGCTAACTCGGCCACGTTCCCAAGGTTGCGCCGCAGATCAATCGGCGCCCGATCCTTCCCGTAAGCAGTGTGGTCTTCTTGCCCCACAACTAGTAGGGTCGGCACTTTTACCTCGGCGAATTCGTAGCAGACGGGCTGTTCGTAAATCATCAAGTCCGTTAATGCGGCGACTCGAGCCCAGCGGGGGTAGTCACCGCTCAAAGTCACCCGCAACCGCGGTTCAACATAAACCTCGGCTTTTTCAGGAGGGAAATGCACAAAGTACCCCTGCACGTACCGCCGAAAGTCTTCCAAAGTGGTATTAAGTTCCTGTTGATAAAGCTCTTCCAGAGGAGCAGGCGGCACCACCAATCGATAATCTTCCAAACCGATCGGATCTTCCAACACCAACGCCTCGGTCCGGCCTGGATAAAGACGGGCAAACCGGATACCGAGCATTCCGCCCATCGAATGGCCAACCACCACCGCTTTCGATATCTGCAATAGGTCGAGAAGCCCCGCTGTATTCTCGGCCATGAAATCAAGGCTGTAATGCAGGTCGGGTTTCGATGATTTCCCGAACCCAATCTGATCTGGAACCACGACGCGGTAACCGCGATCGGTGAGGAATTTAATCGTATCGTTCCAGTAGGCGCCCCAAAAATTCTTTCCGTGCAGAAGCAACACCGTTCGTCCATTCGGGTTTTTGGGTGGCTGCACATCCATGAAACACATCCGAACGTCCTGCCCTTCAACGTAGAGGTTCAGAAAGGCGGTCGGGTAAGGATATTTCAGATCCTCAAAGCAGGTCCCGAGAGGATTGTCGTAATGGTCCGGCAACGATTTCTCTTGAGGCGAAGCCGGACCTGCCAGCGCTGAAAATAGGAACCATGCCAGGCATATCCGTATTCTTGTCACGGCTTTATAAGAGGACGAACCCTGGGACTGTGTCAACGCCGAGATCGCCGGGAACGCCGGGAACGAGCGAGAAGGACGGCGAATGCGCGGAAGGCAGCCAATGCTGGCACGTGGAGGTCGTTGCTGCGTTCCCGGCATTGTCGGCGCTCCCGGCGGTCCCGGCGTTCCCGGCGTTACAACAGCCTCGGCCCGTCTTCTGGTTCCTCGAGCTTCAAGCTGGAGATTTCAGGCAGCGATGCGCTGCCGATAATGCCCTGTAAATCGCCGTACATTCCGGAAAGGCCGTCAACGACGGTCTCGATTTGTTTCTCTCGCGCGCCCCAATGCTTGATGTAGGCGCGTTTCTCCTTGTCTAATTGCTCCTTCATCCCCACGAACGTTCGTAATATGGCGTTTACTCTTTCTCGAAACTCGGGGCCGGTGAGGTAACGATAGAGCATCTCCATTTTTGTGTCGCGCCCCTGACCCGAAAGCCTGGCAAAGGTTAAAGCCATTAATTGTTGCCGAAGCGTGGACGCCAGAACCGGCCACACCGTCAGATCGCAGACCCACAGACCGTCAACGAAGCCGAAATGATTCACTCCCTCCGGTAGAACAGTCGAGACCAGAACGCCGAATTCTGATTTGTTGGCGATCATATCCGTACGCAGCTTTTCTAACCATTTCGGGTTCCAATTTTGGGCGTTCTTAGTTTCCCAGGTAATTGAACCGCAAAGCCTGCCGTCGGGAGACAAAACCCGTTGAACTACGTCCGCGCCGAAGACCCCTTTTGAGATCGGCTCGATCAGATCCGATCCAAATCGACTACCCAGCTCGCGTTCCAGCATGAGCTCAAGCACTTCACCTTGAGTTTGCTGGGAACCTTGAGTCATTCGTCGCCGAAGTTCTTCGGCGACATGCTTCGCATCGTCACGCTGCTTCTCGAGTTCACGCTGTTTCAACCGCAACGACTCCAGTTCTTCGTCAAAGCGCTGCTTCACTTCTTGTTCAGCTTTTTGCAGCGCTTCGGCTGCGGTGGCCTGACGAGCCTCGGCGGCCGTTTTCAGTAAAGCCTCTTGATGGCTGAGCTTTATCTCTTCGATACTTTGCTTCAGATTGATTTCAGCAGCGTTCTTCTCGGTTAACTGGCTCCGGATCGCTTGAATCTGCTGGGTTTGCCCATCCATCTGCTCCTTGAGAATTTGCTCCCGGATTTTTGCGCGTTGCACCTCCTCGGCCCGAGCCGCTTGGCTAATCCCTTCTCGCTCGGCTTCAATCTGTTTAGCCAGGTTTATTGCCTGTTCCGTCTTCTCTTGCTCGAATTTGGCGCGATCCGCTAACAGTGTCGCCTCGCGGTTGCGCCAGTTGGTATTTTCTTCAGCCAGCTGGTGCAGTTGTTGTTCTAGCGCTTTTTCTTTTTCCGAAAATTCGTGACCAATCTGATTCCGGGCCGCAGCCAGCTCTCGTTCGCGTTCGTCGAGCCACTCGCGTTGCATCCGGTGAATTGTGGTTTCGGCCAACCCTTCACGCAGAGCAAACCGATGCTGACCATCCTCGGGACACACGACCTCCTGTTTGAGACTTATGCGAATCGGTTCGTCGTCAGCGGTCATATCGCAGGCAATAGGCAAAAAACTTTCAGCTAAAGTACGGCACCTTGAAATTTGTTGCCAACTTTTGCGGTGTCTCCGGTGTAGTTGGAGAAAGAAGGAACTACTATGCCAAAACGACTTGGATCTGCCTTGCTATTTCTCACTCTGCTCAGTTTTCCCCTAGCGCTCTTGGCTGGAGGAGTCATTCAGACCGAAAATTTCAATTATCCGTTAGCCGGGAACGGGAAATTCACCGTCGAAGAGGCCAATGGTTCAATCACGATTAGTAGCTGGGACCGGAATGAAGTCGCTATCACGGCGACCAAACACGCCGAAAACCAGGCCGACCTGGACGCAATTCGAATTGATATCAAGCAGGAAAGCGATTCCATCGACGTCCATACCATTTATTCTTCCCCGGGGTCTCACCATGGCGGCGTGGCTTATCAAATCGTGGTACCGAAAGCTATCGCCAAACTGATTGCCAAAACAGCCAATGGTAGTGTTTCCACGGAAAACGTCGGTGGGGATGTAACGCTGAAGTCCGAAAACGGAGCAGTCACCGCGACCGATCTCAAAGGATCTTTCACTCTGGTTACCACAAACGGTTCTATTACTGCCGTGTGTGCTGATTTAGCGGGCGACGCGCATCTTCGCTCTACCAACGGAGCTATCACGCTCGTTTTACCGCGTTCTGCCGACGCCCTGGTCGATGCCGGCACCACCGTCGGGCGGATCAGTTCAGATCTGCCGACTACTAAGTCAAATAAAGGGATTGTCGGTGAAACATTGGAAGCGAAACTTGGCGCCGGGGCGCATCATTTAGAGGCAAACACCACGAACGGCAGCATTCGCTTAGAAGCCCGATAAAGAAAAGAAATCTCGCAAGGGATGGTGACCTGAGGAGTCTTTATAGTTAGACTTTACCGCTTCAGGTAAACCGACCCGGCATGTCGCCACGCCCTGCGATCTTCATTTCCACCGTTAGTTGCGAGCTGAAAAGTGCCCGGCAGCTAGTGGCAAATACGCTTACCTTTCTGGGCTACGAATCGGATTGGCAAGAGATCTTTGGCACCGAAGCAGGCGATCTGCGAGCGCTGCTGCGCCGTCGGATCGACTCCTGCAAAGGCTTGGTACAATTGGTAGGCGAATGTTACGGCGCTGAGCCATCGACCACAGACGATCGATTTGGCCGGGTCAGTTACACCCAGTACGAAGCTCTCTATGCCAGCAGTAAAGGGAAGAGAGTCTGGTATTTATTCCTCGACGAAGGTTTTCCTACCGATTCGCACGAGCCGGAGGAACCCGAGAAGCAGGCACTGCAGAGCGCATACCGGGAACGGCTGAAAACCAATGCGCATCTTTACCATTCTTTGGGCACCAAGGAAGGCCTGGAAGCCAGCGTGCTCAAGCTGCGAGACGATCTTACTCGTCTGCGGCGCGGAGTTAGACGGTGGGCGGTGTCAGTCGCGATTTTGCTGTTGGTCAGTGTCGCCCTAAGTGTCTGGCTGTTGCAGAGCCAACACCAAGCAAATCAACAACAACAGCAGACGAACCAACGCCTCGAGGGCCTCCAAGCGAGGCTCGATAAGCTACAACAGGGCGTCAATTCATTCGCCGAGGTGCAGAACAAGGTAAGCCGGGAACAACCAAACCAAAAACCGGAGCAAGTGGAGGACCGCACCTACCAAGAACTCGGCAAACAACTGGGACTTGACCCTGCCGCGCTCAAGGAACAACTGCCTCGCTTCGCCGAAGAACTAAGAAAATCCCCTAATGCGACGATGTACGAACGAGGCAACGCAGCGTTTGTCGCCAAGGATTACAGTGAAGCGGAACGACTCGCACTGACGGCGGCTGACGAGGCTCAAGGCGCTAGTCCACCTAAGAATACCGACGCGGTTAGGGCCTTCGAGCTCGCCGGCTGGTCAGCTGAGCAGCGGATTGATTATGCCGACGCGTTAATCCATTTCCAAGATGCTGAGAAGCTCACTGACCGTACCCGCGATCCACTGGAATGGGCTCGAGTGCAGTTCGCAATCGCCAGGGTCCATTTCGACCGCGGTCAATATAGCGATGCCGAGCGCCTCCTCCGCGAAGTGTTGAAGGAACGTGAGCGCGTGCTTGGGCCCGAGCATCCCGACGCCTTGGAGACACGCAGCAATCTGGACCCCGCATTGTTTTACCAAGGTAAATATGCTGAGGACGAAGTGGAAATTCGTATTCTGCTCGCACTCAAAGAAAAGGCGCTCGGTCGCGAGCATCCTGACACGCTGAAAACGCGCAATAATCTAGGAGGTTTACTCTATGCCGAAGGTAAGTACGCCGAGGCCGAAACCGAGTTCCGGGCTGTGCTCAGGCTCAAGGAAAAAGTGCTAGGTCCTGACCACCGCGACACACTCGGCACCCGCAACAATCTCGCGAGCACTCTTGCCTGCGAAGCTAAGTACGCCGAAGCGGAAACAGAGTTGCATGCCGTGGTGAAGTTGTACGAGAAAGCGTACGGCCCTGAACATCCGTTCACATTGGCCATTCGCAACAATCTGGCAGATAGCCTTGATAAAGAAGGCAAATGCGCCGAGGCGGAAGCGGAGGAACGGGAGGTGCTTAAGCTAGAGGAGAAAGTGCTGGGCCCTGAGCATCCGGATACCCTAGATACCCGCGCCAACTTGGCCGCTGCGCTCCTTGATCAAGGCAAGTCTATCGAGGCAGAAACGCAGGCGCGACAAGTCGTCAGGCTCGAAGAGAAAGTTCTCGGACCCGAACACCCTAACACGTTGGATACGCGCAACACTCTGGCGAATGCGATCGCCAAGCAAGGCAGGTATTCGGAGGCGGAAACTGAATGTCGAAATGTGCTAACGCTCAGGGAGAAGGTGCTTGGCGCCGAACATCCGGACACCCTGCAGACGTGCTTTAATCTCGCGAGTTGTTTACGAGCTGAAGGCAATGCATCAGAGGCAAAGGTCTTTGCTCGGCGCGCAGCCGATGGTGCCCGGAAAACCTTGGGACCGGAACACCCCGATACCAAGAAATATGAGCAATTGCGGGAAGAGTTGTTTGCGAAACAGGATTAAGCCGGTTTCGCCTACACAATCACCAGATCAACGTCCGGCAGTTCGCGCATTAGGATTTCGTGCATTGAGAAACCGACCCAGGGCAGTCTCCGCGGTTTTGGGCGGCCTAACACGACATGCGTAATTCCGTACTCTTTCGCGAAAGAAACCAAGGCTTGCGCAACATTATCGTGCTTCAGGGAGATAACGAGCCCGCCCATTTTTTGGGCGGTTTCCAAAGTGTCTGCCACCCTCCTTTGAACCGCTGCATCAATATTCACAGCTGACTCTTGCGGAGTCCGAACGTAAACCGCATACCATTCTGCATTCAGTTGGGCGGCTAACCGAGCCGTTTTACGCAATAGCCGGCCGGGATCCGGTCCCTGACTACTAACCGCCACCATCACCTGGCCAAGCGCGCTTACGTTAGGACCTTGCTCAGCCGCAACTCGTTCCTTACGGTCGAGCAGATTGGCGGTTTCGCTGAGCGTCATTTCCCGTAGCCGGGTCAGGTTCTTGGTGGTAAAAAAATTGCTTAATGCACTCTCGATCCGTTCTTTAGGGTAGATCTTTCCCGCTTGTAACCTTTCTTGCAGATCTTCAGCCGGCAAATCGACGTTAACAATTTGATCAGCCCGAGCGATGATCTCATCGGGAACCCTTTCTTTCACCCGGACACCAGTCGCGTCCTCGACGACGTTATAGAGCGACTCGAAATGCTGGATGTTAACCGTGGTAATGACACTGATGCCTTCCCGGATCAGGTCCTCAACATCTTCATACCGCTTTCGGTTCCGGCTTTGAGGAGCATTCGTGTGCGCAAGTTCATCAACCAAAGCGACGGTTGGCCTTCGGCGAATCACCGCGTCCAGGTCCATTTCGCTAAGAGAAATGCCATGATACTGGGCGACTAAAGGCGGTATGACCTCCAACTCGCCAATCTGCGCCTGCGTTTCCGGCCGATCATGGGGTTCGACGTAGCCAATGACTACGTCGATTCCTCGGCGTTTCAGGCGGTTGCCCTCGATCAGCATCTGATAAGTCTTACCCACCCCGGGAGAAGGCCCTAAATAGATCTTCAATTTCCCGGTCTGCTGCTGCCGGATAATTGAAAGAAACTCATCTGCGCTTGGCCGCAGCTTATCGTTTTCGACCGTTGCCATGACGTTGGTAATGTTTAGCCTGCAAACGGCGAAAATGCGTCCCTATTTTTTGGCCGACGGAGGGCCCGGCAACAGATTATTGGGCGGCTATGGAGAGTTTTCGTCGAAACTCTCTTTAAATAAAGGCAAAACCGTTTATTGAAAGGCAATGCAGCCCGCAGTCTGCGCGTTGCTTCCCGGCGCCTGGCTAATGGCAGCGTGGTAAAGACGACTTTGCGGACTGGACGGACACCAGCACCTTCCGAATCTCTTCGTGTTCCCTGCACCTCGAGAAGAAAGGTGCTGGGCCGTCAAATACATTCGCCCGCCTAAAACCGGTAAATTCTACATGGCAGTTCCAAGTGGAACTGCCAGTTTGTCAGCTGGAAGCAGCTGGCTGGCTATCTAAAGCCAGGTTCAACTTAAGTACGTTAACCCCTGGCTCTCCGCCCAATCGAAGGAAAGTGTGTTCAGTGGCGGCTTCGATCGCTTTTCTGACGACCGCTACATCGAGACCGCGAGCTTTAGCCACTCGAGGCGCCTGTATTGAGGCGTTCTCTGCGCTGATGTGCGGATCCAAACCGCTGGCCGATGCAGTTACTGCGTCCGCCGGGATCAGGATATTGTCTGCCAGCCCGTTTTCTTTGCGATAGGCTTCCACGTTGTCCTTGATCCCGTCGATTAGCTTCTTCGACGTCGGGCCCAAGTTGGACCCACCAGAAGCGGTGGGATCATAACCAGTGCCAGCAGCCGAGGGACGAGGATGAAAGTACTTCTCCCCGCTGAATCCCTGAGCTAGCAGAGCCGAGCCCACGACGGTGCCATCCTTTGCTTCGATGAGGCTGCCATTGGCTTGAAAAGGAAAAACTACCTGGCCAAGCGCCCAGATAACTACGGGGTAAAGACCACTACAGATAACCGCTAACACAATGGTCGCGATAATCGATGTTTTGATGTCTAAGAGCAGAGTTTTCATTGTTTTCAGTAGGGAAGAGCTCCTGCTCGTCCGCTTAAGCGAGATGAATAAAGGTGATGATCATGTCGATCAGCTTGATGCCAATAAACGGTAGAATAATGCCTCCCAGTCCATAGATCAGGAGGTTCCGCTGCAGGATCTTAGCTGCTCCCAGCGGCCGGAACTTTACTCCTTTTAACGCCAGTGGGATCAACGCCACGATAATCACGGCATTGAAAATAACCGCACTGAGAATGGCGCTGGAAGAGTTCTTCAGCCCCATAACGTTCAGCGGTATGATTTCATGGAATTTATCCATCAACATCGCCGGGATGATGGCGAAATATTTGGCCACGTCGTTCGCGATGCTGAAGGTGGTAAGCGCGCCGCGTGTGATCAGTAGCTGTTTACCGATCTCAACAATTTCAATGAGCTTGGTCGGGTTCGAATCCAAATCGACCATGTTACCGGCTTCCTTAGCCGCCTGAGTCCCGGTATTCATGGCGACACCGACGTCAGCTTGAGCTAGCGCTGGGGCATCATTGGTACCGTCACCCGTCATTGCGACGAGGTGACCTTGGGCTTGCTCCTCCCGGATTCGGGCCAGCTTATCTTCGGGCTTGGCTTCGTAGAGGAAATCGTCCACCCCGGCTTCCTTGGCAATCGCAGCAGCGGTTAACCGATTATCACCGGTGATCATCACCGTTTTAATGCCCATCGCTCGGAACCTCTCGAATCGATCAGCCAATCCACCCTTAACAATGTCTTTTAATCGGATGGTGCCGAGTACTTCCGCGTTGCGCGCTACCACCAGCGGAGTTGCCCCCTCGCTCGAGATAGCGATCACATCCTTTTCCACCGCCTCAGGAAGTTTACCACCGACAAACTTACGGATCGCGTCGGCGGCTCCTTTTCGATAGCTGAAATTTTCGATATCAACACCGCTCATTCGCGTTTGGGCTGTGAACGGGATGAAATCGGCGTGTCCGAGTTCATGGAGCTCGCGTCCTCGGATCCCCAAGGTTTTGGCCAGAACCACGATGCTTCTGCCTTCCGGAGTTTCATCGGCCAGTGAAGCCAGCTGGGCGCCATCGGCCAGCGTTTGCCGATCGATGTTCGGAGCTGGCAGGAACTCGGTAGCCTGGCGATTGCCCATAGTAATGGTGCCAGTTTTATCCAGCAGCAAGACATCGACGTCGCCGGAGGCTTCGACCGAACGGCCGCTCATGGCCAAAACATTTTTCTGCACCAGACGGTCGATACCGGCGATGCCGATCGCGCTCAATAGGCCGCCGATGGTAGTCGGGATCAAGCAGACTAAAAGCGCAACCAGAACCGGGATGGAGAAATCGACGCCGGAGTAAACCCCGTAAGCCTTCATCGACATCATCGCGATCAGGAAGATCAACGTTAGAGCCGACAACAAGATAGTCAGAGCAATCTCGTTAGGCGTTTTCTGTCTTTGAGCGCCTTCAACCAGGCTGATCATTCGATCAAGAAACGTCTCTCCCGGGTTCGACGTGATTCGGATCTTCAGGACATCCGATAGTACCTTGGTTCCACCCGTTACCGCACTGCGGTCACCGCCGGCTTCTCGGATTACAGGCGCCGATTCTCCAGTGATCGCTGATTCATCAACTGTCGCCGCGCCATCGATCACGTCACCGTCACCGGGGATTAGTTCCCCGGCTTTAACTAGCACGAGGTCACCTTTGCGTAATTGTTCTGCAGCTACTTGCTCGGTTTTGTCACTGTCTTCCGCCAACCGATTAGCAAATGTCTGGGTCCGGGTCGCGCGCAACGCTTTGGCTTGCGCTTTACCCCGGCCTTCGGCCATTGCTTCCGCAAAGTTAGCGAATAACACCGTGAACCAAAGCCAGATGGCAATCTGGGTCAGGAACATGAGGTCGCCGTGACCCTCAAATAAAACGACCGTCGTGATCGCGGCGCCGACTTCCGTCACAAACATGACCGGGTTCCTAGCCAGCGTGATCGGATTCAGTTTCTTAAATGATTCCCCGATTGCTGGAACCACGATCGACGGATCAAAAATGGAATGTTGTTTTGCAGCCATAAATAACTCTCAGGTCCGTTAGTTCGTTCGTTTGGCTTAACAGCTCAGTACTGTTTGCCTCCATACATCAGGAAATGCTCTAGAATCGGGCCCAGGGACAAAGCCGGGAAAAACGTCAGAGCGCCTACCAGCAAGATGGTACCGATCAGTAAGATTATAAAGAGAGGCCCACTTACCGGGAACGTTCCCACTCCGGTAGCTACGTGTTTCTTGCTGGCGAGCGACCCGGCCAGAGCCATGACCGGGATAATCATCCCGAATCGCCCGATCAACATCGCGAAGGCCAAGGTGATATCGTAGTGCGGATCTCCGTTAGTCGGAGCTGCGGTCAGCCCGCCAAAAGCACTACCGTTGTTGCCGGTACAAGAGGTGAAGGCATATAGAATCTCGCTGAGACCATGTGGACCCATATTATTCCGGGCCGCCTGGCCCCAGTCTGCTACCGATGCCCATCCGGAAAAACCTAATATCGAGAACGCCATCAACAGAATTCCGAAGGCCGCCATCTTAACGTCATAAGACTCGATCTTCTTACCCAGATATTCAGGTGTACGACCTACCATTAGTCCGGCGATGAAAACCGCCAGGATCATGAAGAGAATCATCCCATACATGCCGGCGCCGACTCCGCCAAAGATGATCTCTCCCAGTTGAATATTCAGCATTGGAATAAGGCCGCCGATCGGCGTGAAGGAATCGTGCATCGCATTCACTGCGCCGCAGGAGGCATCCGTGGTAATCGTAGCAAAGAGCGCCGAGTTGGTGATACCGAAACGTATTTCCTTGCCCTCCATATTGCCGTCCGCCGGATTAACCCCAAGCGCTGTTACCTGAGGATTACCGGCAGCTTCGCAGCCCCAGCAAATGAGAAACCCAACGACAAAGACGAGCGCCATCGTCATCCAGACCGCCCACCCATGTTTCTGGCTCTTCACCATCCTGCCCAAGTAATAAGTAAGGGCGCTAGGGATCGCAAAGATGGATAACATCTGAATGAAATTGGATAGCGGGGTCGGGTTCTCGAACGGGTGCGCCGCATTGGCGTTAAGAAATCCGCCACCGTTGGTCCCCAGCATCTTGATCGCCATTTGCGATGCCATGGGGCCTTCCGTGATGGTTTGAGCATCAACCGTCTGTTCTTCCATCACCGGGTTACCCTTCGCATCGTTGACCGGATTACCGTTGGCGTCCTTCTTCGGAGCTTGAACCTTTTGGGCCTCGACTACCTTAGCAGTTTGATACGGCTTGAAATTCTGGGGAACACCCTGCCACACGAGGAACAGCGCGTAGAAAATACAGATAGGTAACAGCAGGTAATAAGTAATCCGAACCAAGTCTACCCAGAAATTACCAATCGTTTTGGTTGTATGCCGGGCGATGCCTCGAATCACAGCAGCCGCGACGCCGATACCGACAGCAGCCGACATAAAATTGTGCACAGCCAAGGCAACCATTTGCGAGAAATAAGTCATGGTCGATTCACCGGAATAGCTTTGCCAATTCGTATTGGTGGAAAAGCTGATCGCGGTGTTAAACGCGATGTGATCGGTAACCGCCTGAAATGTCTTGGGGTCCTGATTTAACGGCAGGAAACCCTGCAACCGCAGGATGGCGTAAGTAAACAGGACCGTGACTCCGGTGAATACCAACATGGCGATGGTATATTGGAGCCAGGTCTGTTCCTTTTCCGGATCGACGCCAAGGAGTCGATAACTTAGCTTCTCCAGTGGTTTCACCACTGGATCCAAGAAAGTCTTACCGTGGGCGTCCAGGACGTGGACCAAATAGATCCCCAGCGGTTTAGTGATTAATATGAGGACGATCAGGAAGATCGCCAATTCCAGCCAGCCTAGGATGTTCATTTTCTATGCGATTTATGAAGGCCGCGGTTAAAACTTCTCCGGCCGAATCATGCTAAAAGCGAGGTAGATGATAAGTCCCAATGAAACAATACCGACGATTATATTTTCCATACAGTGGTTAGTCGATAAATCAGACGTTTTTACAGCCCCAGCCGAACAGCGCGAGAACTACAAATGATCCGATGACGATTCCGATATAAATAATATCAGACATAATGTTAGGTTAGTTTTTTAATTATCCTGGTGTACGCGCTAATCTACGTGGTTAGCTTGGTTACGATGCGGCTCGATGGGCCGATCTGGCTCAACCGGATGCAGCGCCTGAAAGACCCGGCGAAGTCCTTGTTTAGCGGGCGCATTATCTCCATCCAGTTTAATGGCCGCTTCGAAAAGCTTGCGAGCGCGTTCGATATCGCCGGTGCGTTCCGCTAGTTCCCCGGCTAAATTAAAAGTGTCGGGCGAATTCGTGTTGAGTTCGATCGCGTGCAGGACGTGCCCCTTCGCGGCTCCCAGATCGCCTGACTGCATCAATCGACGGGCCTCGCTGGCGGAACGCTCAAAGTCAGCTACTTCCGGCCTTTTTCCGGACTGCTCGTTCCGAGCGAAGACTTCCTCCACCACCCGGCGCAGATCTTCTGGCCGAAGCGGTTTTTGCAAGAAGTCACTAGCGCCCAGTTGGATGGCACGCACGGCGTTAGGAACATCGCTGAAGGCGGTAATGATAATCGCCGGGGTGGTGATTCGCTGGGCGCGCATAGCCGCTAGTAGGTCAAGCCCACCCATTCGGGGCATACGCATATCAAGAATGACCAAATCAAATTTATCGACTTTCACTTTCTTGAGCGCCTCTGTACTAAGCCCGGTCTCATCCACCTGATAGCCTTCCAGCTCTAACGTGATCCGATAGTTCAATCGGACATTTGGTTCGTCATCGACAATCAGAATGCGTTTCATGCCGCCTTTCTCTCTGCTAGCGGAAGGTCAAAGTAGAATTCACTTCCTTCGCCAGTCCGGCTCTCCAGTCCAATGGTGCCGCCGTGGCTGAGCACAATCTCGCGGGCGATCGCTAACCCTAGCCCCACGCCACCGCGTTCGGTGCCCGGAATCCGAAAGAAACGGTCGAAAATCTTAGACTGATATTCCAAGGGAATACCGCCGCCCTGGTCGATCACAGAAAACCTGATCCCAGCTCCGATCCGTTTAGCACGAAGTAGAATCTCGCTGCCCGGCTGGGAATGTTTAGCTGCGTTTGAAATCAGGTTTGAAAAAACGTGACGGATCTGTTGGACGTCGACGGCTACCGGCTCCAGATCGGGTTCCGCTTCGAATTTGAGGCGGCTGCCGTGCGCTTCCACCGTGGGCTCCAAATCTTGGACCACGGTAGTAATCAACGTCTTGGGATAAATCTTCTGGAGCGTGCGTTGAGCGGTATTGGACTCAAGCCGGGCGAGGTCCAAGAGATCGTTGATGATCTTCAGTAGCCGCTCTGAATCCTCGCGGGCGGCCAAAAGCAGTTCGGTTTGTTTCGTATTAAGTGAACCGATCCGTTCTTCCAAAAGCAAATGTAACCCCATCCGGATGCTGGTGAGCGGCGTCTTGAGTTCATGACTGACAGTCGAAACCAAGTTCGTTTTCACTTCATCCATCAGGCGAAAACGGGTCACATCTTGCAGGATCATGGCGGCGCCGAACAAATTGCCGGCTTCGTCGCGCATCCCGATGATACGCGGAAGCAGATGAAGTTCGTAGCCGTGCAGCCTCAGGGCGATTGCCTTTTCGAAACTGGTCGGCAAGAAATCGGGCGCTCCTTGTAAAACTTTTTCTACGTCCGGGAGCAGGACGTCGGGTAGATGTCCATTCAGCTTGGCTAGCAGCCGCTCGGCTGCCGGATTGGTGAAACTGAATTTTTTATCGGGCGTATAAGCGAGAATCGGGTCGGGAAATGCAGAAAGCGTAATCTCGGTCATCTGCCTTGCTTGCAGCACCTGGTCGGTGGTGACCTGTCGATAGGCGCGCAACTTCGAAGCCAATTTATTAAATGCCGCGGCCAGCTGGCCCATTTCATCATTAGAGGATACCGGCACTAACTGATCCAGATTACCTTCCCCGAGCTCCTTAGCGACCGAGGTCAAAGTATGGAGCGACCGGACGATGGAACGTTGCAAGCGAAACGCGAAAAACAGACTGGCGATAATGCCGATCGCAACCGCTAAGGAAAGGTAGCGGCTGGAACTGGTGCTCAGCGAACGCGCCCCCTGGTTTTCGTTCAGCATGTTTTCTTCGTTGACACGAATTACCTGCTGAGCCGTGTCTTTAATCTTGGCGCCAAGAGGTTGCAGGGTCGAAAAATAGAACGGTCGCTTCTGATCCGAGTCGGCGATCTCGTTGAAGCGGTTGACCTCGTTTTGGTAGGCCGTGAATTGTTGCCGGAGGGAATCGGCCAATTGCTGTTCACCTGGCAGGGTGATGTTGTGCTCTTCGGCCACCAGACTCTTTGCGAAAATCGGCTGATTCTGCTGGTAAATCTTGGTCCCAAGCTCGGTTTCACCGAGTAAAGTGAAGACTAGAGCTGAATCCATGGCCTGCAGGCTCTCCTTCATCTGCCGGCCGGCGACTATGCTGCGGTAGTTTTCTTTCAGCGTGAGATCGATTTTGCCGCCCAGTTCTTTAAGCAAGACGATGGCGTAGATGCCGATTCCTGCGAGCAGAACCAGTATCGGGGCGAGCCCTAGAAAAATTCGCCGTTTCATCTATAAAGTTAACCCAAACGCGACGCGCGGGCTGGAGTACCAAGCTGGCACCGTGCCATCCTCCCAAAAGAGGACCTAATTCCGCCCTCTTCCCTCCGGGGGTATAATCGTGACGAGTCCGTCGAAGAACCCACAACTCGCAAGATGCGAGACTCCGGCTCCGAAGGGTCGCAACTTACGAGACTGAAAGTCAATGGTTCGCGGTTCTCCGCTACCGCTTTGTCACCTGTCCCCTCTCACGAGCCAAGGGTCCTCATAAGTCCCATGTGTCCTATAGGTCCCATCCGTGAGAACTGAGAACCGTGAACAGTGAACGGCGAACAGTGAACCGCCAACCCTTCAGAGCCGTTTCTTACGCCGATAGAGCGTTGCCGGGTCGATCTGCAGAATCTGGGCGGCCTCGTCAATGGTTCGTGAGTTGGCCAGAACTTTTCGAATATGCTCGTTTTCGATTTCCTCCAAGCTCGCTCGTCCGCCCAAGCGGAATTCAGTTGCCGATAGAGCAATGTCACCAAGATCTGCGGGTTCAATTTGATCGGTCTCAGCCAGGATCACAGCTCGCTCTATGACATTCCGTAGTTCTCGCAGGTTCCCCGGCCATGAGTAGGCTCGCATGGCTTGCAAGGCTTCTGGTGAGAAAGTGAGACCTGCTTTACCGGATCGCCTGGAAAAAAATTGGAGCTGTTTCTCGGCGATCCGAGGAAGGTCAACCGTGCGATCGCGCAGTGGGGGAATCGGAATTGAGATGACGTTCAAACGGTAAAAAAGGTCCTCCCGGAACCGGCCGGCGGCGACAGCCGGACCCAGATCTTTATTGGTTGCCGATATAATGCGCACATCTGCCCGCCGCGATCGCGTGTCCCCAACTCGTTCGTATTCCTTTTCTTGGAGCAAACGCAATAGTTTGGCTTGAATTTCCGACGGCAAATCGCCGATCTCATCAAGAAACAATGTACCGCCTTCGGCGACGGTGACCTTCCCTACGGTCTCAACCAGTGCGCCGGTAAACGCCCCTTTCACATGGCCGAAGAGTTCGCTTTCCAACAAGTCCCGGGAAAGACTGGGGCAGCTGACGGTAACAAACGGCCCCCTGGACCGGGCGCTTCGCTCGTGCATAGCGCGAGCAATGACGCTTTTACCCGTACCGCTTTCCCCGAGGAGCAGAACGGTCGCTTCGCTAGCCGCGGCTTTGGCCGCAACATTGAGCACCTTTTCCATAATCGGTGCCCCTGACTCCAGGTCGACCTCCGGAGCCTCCGCTTTCAACCTGGTCTCCAACTCTAGAACCCGGTTCTGCAGCCGCCTCGTTTGTTCGACTCTCTCGAGGACTTGGCGGACCTGTTCCGGAGTACACGGCTTGGCAAGAAAATCGAAAGCGCCTCGACGCATCGCCTCGACCGCAGTTTCGATCGACGCATAGGCGGTCACGATCACCACCGATATGTTGGGATCGCGACGAGTTATTTCTCCCAATAAATCCAGGCCGCTGTCTTGCTGCAATTTGAGGTCCAGCAAGATTACCTGAAAAGTACCGGCTTCCATCAGGCGCAATGCCTCCTGCGCGGTGGAGGCCGTCGCCACCTCGTGATCCATCACTTCCAACGCTGTCGCCATCGCCTGGCGGATATTTTTTTCGTCGTCAACGACCAGAATTCGCATACCAGAAACGCTCCCGAGCCAGACTCTCGCCAGCAATTATCGATCCCGCGGTGATAATTCCGTGCCGGCGTAGCTTTAAACTCGATGATTAAGAAGGGAACCTTGGTTCGTTTTCACGGAAGGTGCAACCCACCCGCCCACCCAGCGTAAGACGAGCGTAAGACGAGCGGGAGCGAGCGAGAACGAGCCACAAGCCACGACTCCAACATGAAAGAGCTAGAAGTGCCGGTGCTCACTTCCGTTGGCTATCGGCTATTCAGTTCAGCGCCGCCTCGTCGTAACCGGTTCAGCTGTTATGCGTTTCGCCCCGGGCATTAGCTTGACACCTTACTTTGCTGACTGTTAACTGAAAGCAGACCCCAATCCCTGTTCTAAAAACCCCCATGAGCAACAATCCTTCGCCCTCGTACGGGCGTATTCTGTCTCGATCCTTTTTGGCGGCGGTTACGGCACTTTTACTGCCAACCGCGCTGCGCGCTGGAGTAACCATCCATTTTGCCGGCGACTCTGATGTCGGAGAAGGCGGCCGATGGACCAAAGTCGTAGCCGAAGAGTGGGCAAAAAAGACTGGAAACACACTAGACTATATCAGTCGCCCTCAGGACGCTTCTCAGACCTTACAATTATTCCAACAATACTGGGCCGCGAAAAGCGGGGACGTTGACGTTTACATGATCGACGTGATTTGGCAGGGGATCGCCGCGAGTCATGCTACCGATCTGAAGAAATACGTCAAAGAGGATGAGACCAAAGAGTTTTTCCCGCGCATTATCGAGAATAATACGGTGAAGGGGAAACTCGTCAGTCTGCCGCTCTATACTGATGCGGGCGTCCTTTATTATCGCACTGACCTTCTGGAGAAGTACGGATACAAAGAACCGCCGAAGACTTGGGAAGAGCTGGCGGAAATGGCCAAGAAAATTCAGGACGGCGAACGCCAGGCGGGTAAACCGGACTTTCAAGGTTTTGTTTTTGAAGGGAAAGCGAGTGAGAGCGTGACCTGTAATGCGATCGAGTGGGTTTACAGTTATGGAGGCGGCACGATCATCGACCCGGACAAGAAAGTCACAATCAATAACCCCAACGCGATCAAAGCGCTCGAAGCAGCCAAGAGCTGGGTGGGGACAATCTCTCCCCAGGGCGTGGTCAGTTACGGTGAAGAGGACGCTAGGAACATCTGGCAGGCCGGCAATGCAGCGTTCATGCGCAACTGGCCATATGCTTATGCTCTGGGTCAGGATCCAAAGAGTGTGATCTCCGGAAAATTTGCCGCGACCGTGGTGCCTAAAGGTGGTGCGGATGGGAAAAATGCGGCCTGCTTGGGCGGCTGGCAGTTGATGGTTTCTGCGTACTCTAAAAACGCAGACGCAGCGGCTGATCTGGTGCGTTTTCTTTGTTCAGCAGAAATCCAAAAGAGGCGAGCCATCGATCTAAGCGAATTACCGACGCGTCCCGAGGTTTACAAAGATCCGGATGTACTAGCAAAGAATCCTTGGTTCGCGACTGCAGTCGACGTATTGAATAATGCCATCGCTCGGCCATCAACGGTCACAGGCGCGGATTATAATCAGGTCTCGACGGCATTTTTCCAGAGTGTGAATAAGGTCCTGACTGGCGGCGAAACGTCTCAGCAAGCAGTTTCTGACGTCGAGCGAGTCGCAAAACGGATAGTGCGGTAAGACGTTCAACCGGACATTCGCACGGTGATCAAAGAAATTGATCTCTACGCCCGTCAAAAGCGCTTGGCGTGGTATCTGATCACACCGTCGGTACTGGTGGTGCTCGCAATTATTGCGTACCCCACGATTCAAGTTCTGATTAATTCGTTCCTGAAATACAAACTCGACGAAGGCCCCCAAGGCTTCGTCGGGTTTGATAATTACAAGTTCGTTTTGTCCGACCCCGACTGGTGGAGCGCCGTTAGCAATACGCTAATTTTCACGGTTGTTTCGGTAATATTGGAGAGTGCCCTGGGTTTGGCCATCGCGATGGTGGCGAACTCAAAATTCAAAGGGAGGACCTTGCTGCGCGTCGCCATCCTGGTGCCGTGGGCGATTCCGACCGTCGTATCGTCGCAGGTTTGGAGATGGATGGTGAACGACATCTACGGAGTGGTAAACATCATCCTCGCTGGGCTGCATATTATACCGCAGAAAATCGCCTGGCTAGCTACGCCTGCGACTGCCATGCCGGTTATCATCGCAGTCGATGTATGGAAAGCGACTCCTTTCATGGCGTTGCTTCTGTTGGCCGGCTTGCAGTTGATTCCAAAAGACCTCTACGAAGCCGGCTCCATTGATGGAGCATCCAAAGTTCGCCAATTCTGGGCAATCACCCTCCCGTTGGTGACACCAACTTTGCTCGTCGCCTTAATCTTCCGAACCCTCGATGCGCTTCGAGTATTCGACATCTTCTACGTGATGGTGGGAGGTCAAGGGAACATGGCGACGATGGCGGTTTACAATCAGCAACAGCTGATCTCGTTTCTCGACGCGGGGGTAGGGTCCGCCACCTCGGTGATCATCCTGATTGTCATCATGCTATTTGTCATTCTGTATACTCGCTTTAGCCGGACTAGCTTCGAATGAGCACTCCAACCAAAGAAGCCGCGACTCTAGAAGTCACCCCCAGTGCCGGCGAAATCAAGAAGGCCGGCAATAAAAGCACGATCTTGCGTGTCCTCTTCTATTTGCTGGTGGCGGTAATCATCGTCTTCAACCTGTTCCCCTTCGTTTGGGCCCTGCTGTCTTCATTCCGGCCCAGCAACGAACTGTTTTCAACCCAGCTCTTGCCGACTGCGTTGACACTGGACCACTACGCAGTGGTCTTCAAGGATCCTCGATTTGTTAACTCTTTGATGAACTCCTTGATCGTAGCCGGGTGCGCTGTCCTCATCGCTCTGAGCCTGGGAAGTGTTTGCGCTTACGCCCTTGGCCGGTTGCCGTTCCGGTTCAAAGGACCTGTGCTGTACCTGGTCCTAACGATGACCATGTTCCCCACGATTTCGATCTTACCAGGTCTCTTCGTGATGCTACGATTTTTGTATCTCTTTAATACACGGCAGGGGCTGATCTTGAGTTACCTGATCTTCACCATGCCGTTTACGATCTGGGTAATGACTCAATATTTCCGGAGTCTGCCTAAAGAGCTTGAAGAGGCTGCTTACGTGGATGGCGCATCGCCGTTCAAGGTGTTCTGGGATATCCTGCTTCCTCTGACCATGCCGGGTTTGGTTTCGACGGGTCTCCTGGCGTTCATCGCCGCCTGGAATGAATTCTTGTTTGCTCTAACTTTCACGGTAACAGACACCATGAAGACGGTTCCGGTCGTAATTTCACAATTCGGCGGCAGTACCTCCTTCGAGCAGCCTTGGGGCTCGATCATGGCTGGGTCCATGGTGGTCACCATTCCGCTTGTGATTCTGGTCATGATCTTCCAATACCGGATTGTCGAAGGTCTAACCGCAGGAGCGGTGAAAGGTTAAAACTGCGGCCGGTTCGAGAGACAACTTTGTTTTGATCAGCCCAGCCGTTTTTGGTTCGGCTGACGATAGGCGGGCGCTGATAATCAGGGCAATCGCTCCTAGAATAAGCACGACATTATCGGAAGCATTGCTCTGAAACGATCAGTCGCTTAAAAAAGAACGAGACTGCCTTGTTCTCTCCGCTCAATCGAGTTAATGCCATCGTACCAGCCGGCCATGAAAGCTTTGACACGGTTTAGCATCGGGACGCTTGCTGCAGCTCTGCTAGTGGTGCTCTTACCAAAATCGGTTTGGGCGGATGAGCTGCCGAAGTTCAGCGATGCTGAGGTGAACAGCTTTGTAAGCGACTATGCCGCTTTTGTGACCAAGTACGTTCAGGCCTATCAAGCGGCGAAAGCTGGGAACCAATCCCAGTTCGCTCAGCTAAAAACCCAAGTTAAACAACTACAGGATCAGGTCACCAAAGTGGCGGATAAACTGCGCTCAAAACCGGATGAAGCCCAACGTTACGAGCAATTCATCGCCGACTACACCGAGAAAATCATTGACGCCACTAAGTAACGCCAGCTAAACCTCAGAGCCCCGCCAAACTCACATGAAAACGTTCAATTCCAAACTTCGAAACCTCTTCTTGATCCTCGCCCTGATGGTTACGGGTAGCTTGGTGGCCAACCGAGCTTTCGGCGATGACATTCCTACGTTTAGCGATCCGGATGTGACAAATTTTGCGAAGACCTACTCTCAATTTGTCGACGATTATGTTGAAGCGTACAAAGCAGCAAAAGCGGGAGACAACAGCAAGATTACCGCTCTGCAAGCAAGAGCGCCTCAGCTGCAAGCTCAAGCGGCCCAGGTAGCCCCCAAGTTGAAGCCAGAGGAGTCCAGCAAGTTTCAAACCTTTGTGGCCGCGTGCAGCCAGAAGATGCTGGATGCAATGAAGCAATGAAGTAGCCGGGCAGTCGGTTACCTTTTGACTTAGACGCGCCCTAAGATTTGGCGCGAAGCAATGGTCGATCAAAACCCCGGGGTCATAGTTCCGGCCCTGGGTATCGGTAAGGATCGGTCTCCGCTCATCCGTATCGATCGCTCGTCCCGGCGAAGCCGGATGAGCGGAAGCATGTCCCTACCGCTTTCGGGCTAAATGCCTGAAAAATGCGTACGCATTTTTCAAGGAGGCGCGCTACTCTTATCCTTTCGTTCTACTATGGCTTTTCGCTTTGAAAACTACGAAACGCCGATTGACGGAGTAAAAAGAATCGCCAGCGAACGACTGGAGGAAGCGATTACGGTTGCTAACACCAAGCCGCGCCCCAGCCCGCAAGAGATTCATGAGATTAGAAAAGACTTAAAGAGCCTGCGCGCTCTGCTACAGCTGGCTCGGGGAAATATGGTTAAGACGATACGCAGCCAGGAAAATCTGGTGCTTCGAGATGCCGGCCGAACGCTTTCCGGCAGTCGTGATGCCGAGGCGTTGCTTGGAGCTCTCGAGAAACTCTTTGGCCCGCCTGGACGCCCTAAAGGAGAAGCATTGCATCCAGCGGGGCGGAAAATCGTCGACCGAATCCGGCAACAGCTACAATCCGAAGCAGTTCGATCACTAACCCATCGCGAACTGAGGACCGTCACGGAGCTGTTATCAAACATGCGTACGCGGATTCCCGATTGGGTGTTTGTGACCGGGGTTATTCAGCGAGGCAGTATGTTGCTATCGGCAGGCCTGGAGCGCACCTACCGACGAGGGCGCCAGCATTATCGGATCGTGGAGACGATCGGTATGGAGAATGCCACTGACGAGCTCTGGCACGAGATCCGTAAACAGGCTAAAGCGCTCGGTTACCAGCTGAGGTTGATCAGAAAGATCTGGCCCTCCGCCATCCATGCCTGGACCGACGCGCTAGACGAGCTCTCAGACGCTTTAGGGGATGATCATGATTTTGCTCTGATCGAGCAAAGGATTCTCCAATTGCCTATCGAGTCTGCAGACACGGAAGAAGACGTTAGCGCCCGCCAAGCGCTCCTTCGCGCTATCGAACGGCGACGTCACCGGCTAAAGACTTTCTCTCTGAGTCGCGCGCGGATGATCTACGTAGAAAAACCCGCGCGTTTTGTCGAACGACTCAGCGTCTATTGGGAGCTCTGGAGAGAAGGTCGCAAAGCCGTCGCCAATCGAAAACGGGCTGTAGACGGACGCACTCCGGGGCGAGATGATCGCACTGGGTAAAAAGATGGGACGATGCTCGCGTCAAGGCGTTGACGTCGCAGATGGGGACGGGGAAGATTTCTCAGGTTTTGGCAGAATCAGCGTTTTAAGCTGGTCGCCAAACTGGTGAAGTTGCGCTTGCAGGGCGTCTGTCTGCGCCCGGACCTCAGCGTTTAATTCGTCTCTCCTCGGATCAGGAAGAAACAAAATCTGTGTAATCAGCGGATTTAAATTGCCTTTAATGGTCGCTCATCTGCGTGGATCTGGGGTCCGCCTTATGATTTTATTCGTGTCCATTCGCGGTTCGTTTGTGGTCTTATTGCTTTACCTTGGTCCATACGACACTCCGGCCGATCAGAGAGATTCCGATATAGCCTCTCACTTTCAGCATGTTACCACCGTCGTATTCCAGCGTCGAAGCGTACGTATTGCCGCTCTTTGGATCGTAAATAGTTCCGTGCTCCCAGTGTCCTGGACCTTGCGGTGTAAACCCAGTCATGAAGATCAAGCCTATCAGTGGCCGGCTTCTCTTGGCCGGGTCCGGATTTGAGATGTCCGTTTTTTCGATACCGTCCGTGGTGTATTGTTTGTCGAGGGCAGCGATTTTTGCATTCAGCTTGCCGTCGACCTCAAAGATTTCTATCTGCGCGTCTTCAGTTTTCCAGAGGCCGACCGGAGCGATGTCGCGGTCGGCCTTAGCAGGAACCAGCGTGAAGGTCGAAACCAGCAGGACCAAAATCAACGGCGCGACGTTTTGTAGACCATCGGTAACAAACTTTAAACCACGACCCGAAAACGCATTAAGATCGGATGACATAGCTAGCGTCCATTCTTTCTTGCTCATGATATCCATTTCTATTGACGATTTGCCCGCAAATTTATTCCCGCGCGGGCTTGTCTTAAATACGACCATCTGGTAGTACCACGGCGATTCTAAAGTAGGAAAAGGTCTATGGAAAACCTCACCGCAATAGCCGCACCGCTCCTTTCGTTTTCTTTAACGCCAGTCATGGCCTTGATAGCAGGCATCTTGATCCTCATCATGCCGCGGCTGTTAAACTACATCGTTGCGCTTTACCTAATCCTTAGCGGGTTGATCGAAATCCTCCATTTGCATCTGTGAGGAAACATAACCGCGCTCAAGAGCTCACCGCTGTTGCCAGCGGCAGACTGGCCTTTACACTCGCTTAGGCAATGTTCCTTCCTCGATCAACAGCTGAAGCGCTCTATCAAAACCTGCCCAGGCGGCAGCAGCTAAACCGCCGCCGGTGCTCACCCGCCTGACACCGGCGTCAGCTAAACTGGCAACGCGCATATCCGGACCGAGAAGCAAGGCGTTTACGGGTTTCGGCGCCACGGCTGAAACTAAAGTAGCAATAGCCGAAACGTCTTTGATGCCGGGAGCATGGAGACAATCTGCACCTGCGTCCGCATAAGCGACCAGCCGATCGATCGTAGCGCCAAGATCGGTTTCTCCGATGAGGAATCCCTCCGACCGAGCAACTAGAATCACATCGTGACCCGAGTTAACCATCGTTTGCCGCGCGGCTTTAATCCTGTCCACGGCCAAGCGCAATTCGTACAGCGAATGTCCGGTGCGATCTTCTATAGAGAGTCCCGCGAGACCTGTGTCCAAAGCGAGCGCTACGTTCCCGGCTACGCCTTCTGGTTCGTCGGCAAAACCTGCTTCAAAATCCGCGTTTACGGGCAGATCCGTCGCCGCACAAAGCAAACGCAAATGTGCAAGTACTTCGTCGCGAGATAATTCACCGTCGTTTCGTCCCATTGCCCAAGCTGCTCCGGAGCTGGTTGAAGCTAAGGCCTTAAACCCAAGCTTTTCCAAGCGCCTGATGCTTCCAATGTCCCAAGGGTTGGGTAACACAAAGCATCCCTCTTGATGCAAGGCTCGAAAAGCAGCCCGTTTGGTGCGCACATCAATCGCCATGTCGTTCTCTCCTCAAATCTCCTAACTGGCGCCTCACGGTAAGGCTTTTATTGATTAACTAAGCTGACACTGACGCACATAGCAGGAGAAATCCGAGCAGAAAGAACACGGCGGAGATGATACGGACAATCCGCAGGGTTTGTTCGCCTGAGACTGGGAAAGGAATGCCGCTCAAATCTTGCTCCGGGGGCAAATCTCGAAACGGGATAACCCACCAAATCGCGATTACCAGACATACCCCCAGACAGAATACTGCTCCCCAAGCAGTTGCGTTGGCGAGGCCGCCGGTGCCAAAGCGCAGGGCGTAAATCACCGTTGCTAAGAGATCTCCACCCAGCAACAGGACGTAAACGATCGTATCGAGGTTCGATGGTTCATGCGGACTAGGCAAATCGGGCGTTGAATGGTGGTTGGCCAGATCGTGCCTGACCATCGCATATTGATAAACTGCGAATACGCCGGAAAGGACCAGAACGAAGAACTTGAGCCAGTCCATAGGAGTTAGCGCTCCCTTGCTGCCTCTTTCGATCGATTCACCGGTATCAAATCCTTTCTCCAGCCCGTATTCGCTATTAAATCCGCCGGCATTTAGGAGCGATACGGGCTATGGCAGTAGAATACTCCGGTCACGCCGAAGCATTCTACTGCTTTTTTTGGAGGAAGCCTGGAGCGCACCTCGCTTGCGAGGCCGACAGAGGGGCCTCTAGGACTTATCCCGAAGGGATGACAGGACTCAGCCAGGGGTTTTACCCCCCCTGGTAGCTGTTCCGATCACGAACTGCCCTCACAAGGCGCTCCGTACTCGTCCTCGTGCTCGTGCTCGTCCTCGTCCTCGAATCCGGCCACGCGGAGTGATGGAGTATTGGAGTGTAGGAGTGTAGGAGTACTGCACCAAGTCCGAATTGCACCCCCTGGCTGAGTCCTTTGATCCCCTTCGGGACAAGTCCGACAAATCCGTAGGGGCGCGATGCTACTCGTCCCGTGGCGATTCCAACAAAAAAAGAAAACCCGCCCGACCTTACGGCCGGACGGGTTTTGCAAACTTTAGCTGGACTGCGCTCTTAGTAGTCCATACCGCCCATGCCAGGCATACCGCCGCCTGGACCACCAGCGGCCGGTTTATCTTTTTCCGGAATTTCTGTTACCAGAGCTTCGGTCATCAACAACAACCCGGAAATAGAAGCCGCATTTTGCAGTGCGGTTCTGGTCACCTTGGTCGGGTCGACGACACCAGCCTTCACGAGGTCAACGTATTCGTCCGTCGCCACATTGTAACCTTCGTTACCCTTACGTGACTTCACTTCTTGGACGATCAACGCGCCTTCGCGACCGGCATTGTTAGCGAGTTGACGCAACGGTGATTCCACCGCGCGATGAACGATCTCGAGACCAACTTTTTCGTCTCCAGTCAGTTTCAGTGACTCCAGAGCTTTTTGCGCCCGGATCAAAGCGGTGCCACCGCCGGCAACGATGCCTTCCTCAACCGCGGCGCGAGTAGCGTGCAACGCATCTTCTACGCGAGCCTTCTTCTCCTTCATTTCGGTTTCGGTAGCAGCGCCGACATTGATCACCGCCACACCGCCGGCCAACTTCGCGAGGCGCTCTTGGAGCTTCTCTCGATCGTAATCCGAGGTGGTTTCATCGATCTGACGACGAATCTGATTCACGCGACCTTGGATGTCAGCGGTAGTACCTTCGCCTTCAACGATGGTGGTGTTCTCTTTGTCGATGGTAACGCGCTTGGTCCGGCCGAGGTCATCCAGCGTGATATTTTCCAGCTTGATACCGAGGTCCTCGGTCAAACAACGGCCACCGGTCAGGATAGCGATGTCTTCGAGCATCGCTTTGCGGCGATCGCCAAAGCCCGGAGCCTTCACGGCAGCGACTTGCAGAGTACCACGCAGCTTGTTCACCACTAGGGTAGCCAAAGCTTCGCCTTCAACATCCTCAGCGATGATCAACAGCGGTCGACCAGCCTTCGCCACTTTCTCGAGCACCGGGAGCAGATCCTTGAGGCTCGAAATTTTCTTTTCGTGGATCAGGATGTAGGCATTTTCCAACACCGTTTCCATGCTCTCAGCATTGGTCACGAAGTACGGAGATAGGTAGCCTTTATCGAACTGCATACCTTCCACAACTTCCAACGTGGTCTCTATAGACTTCGCTTCTTCAACGGTGATAGTGCCATCTTTGCCGACCTTATCCATCGCGTCAGCGATAATCTCGCCGATGGTCTGATCCCAGTTAGCGGAGACCGTGGCGACTTGAGCGATTTCGGTCCGATCGGAGACCTTCTTGGAGATCCTTTTGAGCTCTTCTACGATCGCATCGACCGCCTTTAGAATCCCTCGTTGTAAGGAGGTGGGGTTAGCGCCGGCAGTGACGTTCTTTAAACCCTCACGGAAGATTGCTTCCGCTAAAACCGTTGCGGTGGTGGTGCCGTCACCAGCCAGATCCGAAGTCTTGGAAGCGACCTCGCGGACCAGCTGTGCGCCCATGTTTTCATACGAGTCCTCGAGCTCGATTTCCTTCGCTACCGTAACGCCATCTTTAGTGATGGTCGGGCTGCCGAATTTCTTGTCTAGGATGACGTTGCGGCCGGACGGCCCTAGCGTCGCCTTCACTGCTTTCGCGAGCTTTTCTACGCCCCGCAGCAGTGCTTGACGAGCTGCTTCGTCGAATTGCAATTGTTTAGCTGCCATAAAGTATGTTGAGTATCGATATTAATGTTCGTTGTTATCCAAGAATGCCAAGGATGTCATCCTCACGCATGATTAGATAGTTATCGCCGTCGATCTTGATTTCAGTGCCCCCGTATTTGGAGATTAACACCTTGTCACCGACTTTGACGTTGAAATCGACTTTCTTCCCGCTGTCGTCGAGTTTCCCTGTTCCGAGGGCGACCACTGTTCCTTCCTGCGGCTTTTCTTTCGCCGTGTCAGGAATAATGATGCCTCCCTTTTTCACTTCCTTCTCATCGAGCGGCTGAACCAGCACGCGATCGCCGAGAGGTTTTACGTTGATTGCCATAACTAATTTATCCTCCTTCTTACTTTGGGTTTATGATGCGCCGGTTGAGCCGCAGCGAAGGATGGGTCTGCGGACTCAACCGGAAACACTTCAAAAGTTAACGTCAGGATTTCTTTTTATCTTCATCGACCACTTCGAAGTCAGCGTCCACCACGTGATCACCTGGCTTACCCTCTTTCTGCGGCTCCGCTGAAGTGGTAGTATCGCCGCTCGGCTGATTAGCCGCGGCTTGCTTGTACAATTCAGCGCTGATCGCCTGGAACCGGTTCTGCAGGTTCTCGGTAGCTCGCTTGAGCGCGTCAGCATCCTCGCCTTTCAGCACTTCGCGAACCTCTTTAATCGCATCCTCGACCGTCTGCTTCTGCTCGGCAGACAATTTCCCGCCCAGCTCGTTAAGCTGTTTTTCGGATTGGTAGGCCAGGTTATCGGCGTTGTTTCTGATCTCCGCCAGTTCTCTCGCCTTCTTATCCTCTTCCGCGTGAGCCTCAGCATCCTGCCGCATCTTCTCAATCTCTTCTTTGCTGAGTCCGCTCGAGCCGGTGATGGCGATCTTCTGTTCCTTACCGGTGCCGAGATCCTTTGCTGAAACGTTCAGGATACCATTGGCATCGATGTCGAAGGTCACCTCGATTTGCGGTACACCGCGCGGGGCCGGCGGAATACCATCCAGATGAAAAGTACCAAGGCTCTTATTGTCGCGGGCAAACTCGCGTTCGCCTTGCACGACTTTAATCTCCACCCCAGGCTGGCTATCCGTCGCAGTCGAGAAAATCTCTGATTTTCGGGTCGGAATCGTGGTATTGCGCGGAATCATCTTCGTGGCAACACCGCCTAATGTTTCGATCGCCAAGCTCAACGGTGTGACATCGAGCAGCAACACATCCTTAACATCTCCCCTCAGTACACCTCCTTGGATCCCAGCCCCTACGGCCACGACTTCGTCCGGATTGACTCCCTTATGCGGCTCTTTCCCGATCAAGGCGCGGGCCGTCTCGACCACCTTCGGCATGCGGGTCATACCACCGACCAGTACGAGTTCATTGATCTCGGCCGGCGTCAGCTTAGCCTCTCTCAAACAGTCTTTAACCGGTCCTATCGTCCGTTGGAAAAGGTCGTCAGTCAGCTGTTCCAGCTTTGCCCGGGTCAGTTTCTTCTGGATATGCTTCGGACCAGTCGCATCCGCCGTGATGAAAGGCAGGTTAATTTCGTATTCCTGCGAAGACGAAAGCGCTATTTTCGCTTTTTCGGCCTCTTCCTTTATCCGCTGAATTGCATCGGCCTGGGTGCTGAGGTCAATCCCGGTTTCAGCCTTAAACTCGGCGATGATCCAATCCATGATCTTCGCGTCCCAGTCATCACCGCCCAAATGGGTGTCTCCATTGGTTGCTCTGACTTCAAAGACGCCATCCCCGATCTCCAACACCGAAATATCGAAAGTACCGCCACCTAAGTCGTAGACGGCGATCTTCTCATCCTTCTTCTTGTCCAGACCGTAGGCCAGCGATGCAGCCGTTGGTTCATTGATGATTCGCAAAACCTCCAACCCGGCGATCCTGCCGGCATCTTTGGTCGCGTTGCGCTGAGAATCATTGAAATAAGCGGGTACCGTGATAACCGCCTGATTGATGGTCTCCCCTAGCTTGGCTTCAGCGTCCGCCTTCAGCTTGCTGAGGATCATCGCGGATATTTCCGGCGGTGAGAAAGTCTTCTTCTCCGATCCGACTTCCACCTCGACATTAGCGTCACCGTTGGCAGCTCGGACAATCTTGTAAGGCACCCGCTTGGCTTCCGCCTGCACCTCATCGAACTTTCGTCCCATGAAACGCTTGATCGAGTAAATCGTGTTTCTTGCGTTGGTAACCGCTTGTCGTTTCGCCGCTTGACCGACGAGGCGTTCTCCACTTTTTGTGAAGGCCACAACCGAGGGAGTCGTCCGCGCGCCTTCAGAGTTTTCAATTACAACTGGTTCACCACCCTCCATGACCGCCATACAGGAGTTCGTGGTGCCAAGATCGATACCTAGAATCTTAGCCATAAAATCGTCTACTCACTCTAAGCCGCTAATGTGCCAACTAGCTGGAAATACTTTAACCTCCTTATTACCAATGGTTTATAACGACATCTCTTCAATCTTAGCGTTCAATCGCGCGCCATCTTGGCGCATGTGGCACAGTTCGGTGCGCCAAAGCGCGCCACGTGCCAGCCTCTGGCAAACTGCAGCGGTGCGCTTGATTTACCAAGCGTCAGGCACCACTCTCGTCAAACGGAATCTGGCCCGATAATGAGCGACTCTCCAGCACGCGATACTTCTAAAGCGCTTGAAAATCCGGAGCAGATCGAGCGTGAAGGCCTGGAAATAACCGAGCGCGATATCGTTTTTGAGTGCCCGCATTGCCACGGAGAGCTGGTCGTTGATTTGGAGGGCGCTGGACTATCGTTGACGTGCGTTCACTGCGGACAAACGGTCACTGTGCCGGAGTATCACGGGCCGTCGCTGCACTTCCTGGAAGCAGCTACGTCGAAATTGACGGAAGCCCTACGCAATGCCCGTAAGGGCTCACCGCGAAAATTCGATCTCACCAATCGTCCAGCGGCCGACCTGGTGGCGCGCCGGACAGAGCTCGAACGCCAGAGCCAGGAGATTCAGGCGCAGTCAGCCGAATTAAGGGGCCAGGTAAACCACGCCTTGATCCAGCTCCATCGTTATCAACTGAAGCTAGAAATGTTGAACGAGAGTCACGCTGAACTGCAAACGGAGCTGAAGGCGATCGCCGAGCGGATTTCGCCAGAGGCTAAGAGTGAAACGTGAGAGGTGACTAGTGATTGGTGATTGGTCGCCGGGTTCAGAACATGGGTAACACTTTGGTTCTTTGAGGTTACAGGTTTGGCGGCCGAGACATTGTCTTGCCTGAAACGGGGGGGGGCGTTGCATTTCGCTTTCGCAGCCTTGTCGCGCCGTAAGCCTTGCGGAGGCGGATCGAAGGGGGTATCGACGCCTGGCAGGCGTTCGCAGGTACCGCGTTCGGAAAGACGCGAGCCACGACGTCTCTAAACCCGCGGTTGATAAAAACGCCCACGATCGCACCGGCTCCTACAAAGGGGTTGCAAGCACCGGCAATCGACACCAAACTCGTAGGCTCGTTTCGGATGGGTGCCAGAGCGGTCGATTGGGCACGCCTGGAAAGCGTGTGTACCGCAAGGTACCGAGGGTTCGAATCCCTCCCCATCCGCCATTTCAGAACAGAGCTGCGAACACCGCGTGCAGTCACAGTGGGGCAGTCACGATGCCGGCAGACTTTAGCGGCCTCACAAGAGAACGACGTCACCCAGTGCCGCATTTCGACACGGTTCGGTAAATGGTCTTCCGATTTATTGGCTGGCCGCACGAAAACTGAACATCCAGCTAATGCCGAATTGGTCCGTTAACATCCCAAAGCGCCCCCCCCAGAAGGCTTCTTGCATAGGCATGGTAATCTCGCCATTTTCACCAAGAGCCGTGAACACCCTCTCCATTTCTATTTGGGACTCGCAATCGAGACAGATCGAAAAATTATTGCCCTGATGAAACGGCATGCCGGGCAAGGTGTCACAGGCCATGAGAGTCACCGGTCCGGCGGAAAGCTCGGCATGCAGGATTCGGTCCGGTGCGCCTTTTGCCATGGCCGATATTTCGGGTGGTCCGGCGGAAAAGGGAGTGAAGTTAGGCTTCGCCTCCACACACCGGCCGTAGAACGTCATCGCTTCGCGACAATTGCCGTCGAAATTCAGGTAAGTGGTTGTTCCTTTCACGATTTACTCCAACAGGGTTCTGCGAAAGGACTCTTAGATTGTTCCTTCGTGCAAAGGATTTCTCTTGCCGCGCCGGTTAATTTGCGGCCCCGGTCGGACCGAAAAGGTGAACGTTTTCTAAGGAAAAATCGAAGCCGACCGAATCCGCGTGCCGGAGATCGTTGAAGCCTCGCAAACCGATGGTAAGCCGATTGTTTGCCGGGGTTAGACCGTGCACATAGGTGGACTCACCTAACATTTCCACGACTTCGATGGTTAACAGCCCCTTTCCTGTCGCCTGTGGCACGACGGCGATATGCTCCGGGCGAACGCCCAAGGTGGCTTCTGAACCCGGCGCAATGTGGGACTGCGAGTTCGACGGCATCGACAGGGTGCCCCCGAGGAAATCGTTACTCTCAACCGTGATTTCGCCGAACCGGTTTTCGACGACTTTGACCTTGAGAAAGTTCATCCTGGGTGATCCGATGAAACCCGCCACGAAAAGGTTCGCCGGCCGCGAGTAAAGGTCGCGAGGCGACCCGATCTGTTCGATCTTCCCGTCATTCAAAACCACGATTTTCTCGGCTAACGTCATGGCTTCGACCTGGTCATGAGTGACGTAGACCATGGTAGTCTGAAGCCCGCTATGCAGCTTGGAAAGCTCGATCCGCATCTGCACCCGCAACTCAGCATCCAAATTGGACAGCGGTTCGTCGAAAAGGAAGATCTCTGGTTCCCTCACAATCGCTCTGCCGATGGCGACCCTTTGTTTTTGTCCGCCGGAGAGTTCTTTCGGCCGGCGTTTCAAGTAGGGCGTTAAATGGAGTATTTCCGCCGCCCTGGCGACCCGCTCCCGAATCTCCTGCTTTGGGCGCCCGGCCATACGCAGCCCGAAACCCATGTTGTCTGCCACCGACATATGCGGGTAGAGAGCATAGGACTGGAAAACCATGGCTACTCCCCGTTTGGCCGGATCGACTTCGTTCATGAGCTGGCCGCCGATATAAACTTCGCCTTCGTTCACCTCTTCAAGACCGGCTATAATCCGCAGTAGAGTCGATTTCCCACAGCCAGATGGCCCTACCAAGACGACAAACTCGCCGTCGGTCACATCTAGATCAACGCCGTGGATAACCTCCGTCTTACCGTAACGCTTGACGATTTTCGAGAGGGTGAGACTGGCCATGAGTTTGATAGGAAACCTGAAAAAGTGCAGTCTCACGTACCAGAGAGCTCCCAGCCGCGCAAGACCGCAAAAGAAGGAGTACAAGAAGTCCAAGGAGTACGAGGAGTTCAAGGAGAGTTTCCAGCGCGGCTCCTGGCTCCTGATTTTGGCTCCGGACTCCCCAGCTCCCCTCCTAGAACTCCTTGTACTCCTCGTACTCCTTGAACTCCTTTGAATTTATTTTCGAAACTTCCGTGGGTTTCTTGGGTTTGGTCGTGTGAAGTAACGTGTGTGAGAGCGACTGCGAATTCGACCGACAGCGGCGAGTAAAGTGATCGCTGGGAACGCGAACGACTTCGACACAATCTGCTCGCCCGAACCTGGGTTTTTGGCGGCCGCAGGTTACTCTGATTGGTTGATGGAGTGCGAGACCACTCTTCTCAAGCGATCGGAGAAAAAAAACTTGGGAAAAACCTTAACACCTGTTTATCAAAATCATGAACAAAGTTATCCTTCTGCTCACGGCGGTGTTCGGCCTAAGCGTGGCAGCATTCGCAGCCGATCCTACGCCAGCACCTTCCGCTAGCGCCTCTGCTTCTGCTCCTGCTAAGAAGCATCATACCGTCCACCACCACAAAAAGGCTTCTGCAAGCCCTTCCGCTAGCGCCAGCGCAACTCCTTAGTCGGTATTTCTTAGTCGGTATTCCGGCTGGGAAGAACAGTCTAAATTCAAAGACCCGCAGTCTCCTGCGGGTCTTATTTTTTCTTGCAGGGGGCCGCAAGCCCTAATCGTACTCGTCCTTCGTCGTCGTCCTCGTCCTCGAAGCCACCCCTGGCTGCGACCGACACGCTCGGTGAATCCATCCACGCCGGCAGAATGCGGATGGGACTTATGACTTGTGAGACTAATCGAGCCAATGCGCCCATAAGTCCGATAAGTCCGATAAGTCCCAGCTGCGCGATCACCCACACCGCGGACGAACCAACATTTCCCGAGGACGAGGACGAGGACGATTAAGAAGCGCCCCCTAGCCCCCGGCCGCGAGTTCGGTGAAATACAATTTCTGACTGCCGACGTCGATGATGCTGTGGTGTTGGAAAAAGAAATCGGCTCCGAGTAATCCGCCAAACTCGTAACGGAGGTCCTCCGGCCCGGGCGGCAAATCGGTGATCCCGACCACCGTGGTTCCAAGGCTATATCTGCCGATGCCCATCTGAGGAGCGATTCCGGCCATAACTGCTCTCGTTTTAGAATGGATCCCTTTAGCGTTGACGCCGGTGTGAATAATCGGAATACCGCTCTCCCTGGCAACGGCAAGCGGCAGCAATGTGGTGAAGCCACCGGTATCAACCACAAAACTATAACGCCTTCCATTCAGATTCCCTTCAATCTCGAGCGCGCCTGAGCGGGTAATCCGCATAGGAATCGATTTGAGGTGCCGTTTCCGGATCTCCATCTGGACCCCGGATAAATCGGCTGGAGATCCAATCTGCAAGTAGATCCGTTGCTGGCTGCAATCAATAATCGCCCGGTAACGCTCCAGAATGTCCAACCCGAGAATTCCGTCCATCGGGACCGCAGTCCCGTCATTGCGCAGCCTGGCCCGGAAAGACGTAAGATCAATCAGCGCAACCGGACCCGAACCGAGGCTTTGGGTACCCAAACTTAAATTTTGGAGATTTGCCACCGGGACGACCCGGTCGTTCACTTCGATCTGGCTCGGTAATTCAATCGTTTTACCTAGAGACGCCAGACCCAAAATATGGGCTTTTTTCGCGTCCACAATGGTTAACGCTGCTCCCGTATCGACAGCGAACCAGGCCGGCTTTCGGTTGACAAGCACCGGAGCGAAAAGATGGTTCCCGGTCGTCCGGCTTAATAGGACACCCTCGGTTGACGCGCTGGCCTTTACCAAGGGAAGTGCTATAAGGACGAAATATAAGACTCCGAAAACCGGTATGCGGATTGGAATTGAAGTTCGCTGCATGGCGGGCGGTAAAAGTATGAAGCATACACGATACGGCACAGTTTGGTGTCACATTTTTATTCTGGCGGTGCTCAGCTGGCTGTGTACTCGTCCCTTGCTCGGCCAAACCTCCGAAGGTTGGGGCGAAATCTGGCAGCAGCGGATGAGCATTGGTCAGGCCCGGCTGGACGAAGCTTTTAAGCTGGCCGAATCCGGCAAGGCCACCGAGGCGTTGGCCCGAATTGATTCGATCATCAACTCGAATCCGGATAACTGGCGAGCCCATTTTTTGAAGGCGGCCGTGTTGGTCCTGGTCAAGCGCCAAGACGATGCGCTGCAGCAAATCGATGTCAGCATCAAACTCGCCAAGAAAGGCAACGTGAGCCAGTCGCTCCTGGCTCAACTGTACAGCAGCAAAGCTCGCACCTGTATTGATGCCCATCGCTACGAGGATGCCAGGCGGGCGCTAGACGGCGCCATTCACATCGATCCCACTGATACCACCAGCCTGAACGATCTGGCCTGGCTTCTCGCCACCGCCCCGGAACCTCACGTCCGCAATCCTCACCGAGCGATTGCTTTGGCTCAGAAATGCTGCGGCTTGAACCATTGGACGAACGCCTATTCTATTGACACCCTGGCCGCAGCTTACGCCGCCAAAGGGGATTTCAACCAGGCGGTTCGCTATCAACAACTGGCCATGCAAGCCTTAAACAAGTCCGAAAAAGCCGACCAGTTGGCGACGATGCAAGATCGGCTGAAGCTGTATTCGAATCATCAATCCTACCAGGGTGATTGAGCTAGCAGTTCTAGGTTTTAAGTTTTAGGTTGTAGGTTGCGCCGACAACTCCCCCGTCCTCGGACCTGCAACTTAAAACGTAAAACCTATAACTTCGAACCTATAACCCCTCCCATGAGCAATGTTCTCCCGGTATTGGTCGGCGGCGAAGCTTTGTACGATCTGATCTCGGCGGATCCCGGTGCCGGTCTCGGGGGAACCAAAACCTTTCAAAAGAGACCCGGTGGTTCCCCTTTCAACATCGCCGTCGGTATTCGGCGCTTAGGCACACCGGCAGCGTTTGTGGGGAAATTCGGGGATGATCAGTTTGGGGAAGCATTGGTGGATTTCTTGAAGAACGAGAAGATCGAAGTGGATTTAATCGTTCGAGAGCCGGGAACAAAAACGACTTTGGCCTTCGTCGCGGTGGATGGAGCCGGAAAAGTGGACTTCCGGTTCTACCGGGACAATGCGGCCGACCCGTCTCTTCGCACCGACGAACTAAAGCCCATCGATCCTAGGCGGTATTCGTTTTATCATTGCGGTGGCATCGTTCTGGCTCAAGAACCAACCGCTTCGGCATATCTTTCGGTGGTCGATCGCTTCACCGCCTTAGGAGTTCCCGTATCGCTAGACCCGACGATCCGAAAATCATTAATTTCGGATGAGGCTACCTATTTGGACCGCTTGTTACGCTTGGCGGAAAAAGTCTCGGTGCTAAAGGTGAGCGATGAAGAAATCGCGTTTCTGACTCAGGTTGATGACCCAGACGAAGGCATTGGTTTGCTGCGCGTACCGGTCGGTTCCTTGGTAATTGTTACTCTCGGAGCGAACGGAGCCGCGATCTATCGAGATGGCGAAAAATTAGTCAGCGTCCCAGGCTTCTCGGTCAAAGTGGTCGAGACCACCGGATGCGGTGACGCTTTCATGGGTGCGATCCTGGCTCAGTTGGCGGGGAAGACCGCGAAAGAGATCGCTAGCCTGACCCCGGAACAACTCCAACCGATTGCGCGCTTCGCGAACGCCGCCGCTGCCATCGTAGCGACTCGCTACGGCGCCGCCGATGCCAACCCGACAAGAGCCGAGGTGGAAACTTTCCTGGCGTCAACGCGGTAAGAGAGGCCGAAGGGAGCTCAAAGAGAGGACCAGGAGCCAGAATCCAGGAGTCAGGAGGCGCGGGGTTTGCTGTCATCGCAGGGAGAAAAGTGCGCCTCCTTGAAGCGATCAGTAATCAGCGGCCAGAGTCCCTGAACCCAAAATGCTATTAGCCCAAAAAAGGCGGTCCATCCGTCGCTTTGACTGACCCAGCGCCTCCTGGATCCTGGATTCTGACTCATGGCTCCTCTCCTTGAACTCCTCGAACTCCTCGAACTCCTTTTTTAGATCCGTAGCATCTTCCGGCGGTACTCCTCATCTTGGCGATTCTCGATCCGTTCGATCTCCGAAGCGGGCAAGTGCCGAAGGCCACCGAGTAATTGGGCGCCCAGAAAGACCTCGGCCGCTTTAACCGTCATCAACATCGCTGCTCTCACCGCTTGCGGCGACGAACCAAGGGTGATAACGCCGTGATTTCGGAGCAAAATCACGCGCGGCAGTTTGCCATGCAATCCGCGGAACTTCTCCACGTCTTGCCGGATCCGTTTCGCTAGGGCTAACCCGGGATCAACGTAGGGGATTAACAACGACACCGGTCCACAACAAACGATTTCATCCGGGCACTGCCGGTTCTCGCTAAAGACTCGGTCCAATCCCGAGCAAAGAACCTGATTAACTTGGATAGGATGGGTGTGACCGACAAAATTGATGTCAGGCAAACTCAACAAATACGCGTGGAAAAAAGTCTCCACCGACGGTTTGAAAGCCGCCGAATGGCTACGGCTTTCTAGTAAACAGGTCCCGACTTCTGCATCCGATACCTCGTCCCGGTCCATCAGCGCCAGCAATTGATCGAACCGGCACAAGGTCAACTGGTTCGCCGTCAGGGTTTGCAGATTGCTGCCACTGGATTTGACGAAGAAGGTCTGTTCATCGACGCGACAGGAGGTATTGCCTTCCCCTAGGATGACGAACCCTTTCTCTCCGAATTCGTGAGAAAGGGCCAAAAGTTCCGGTAGAACCGCCGATTGATCAAATGACATCTGGTTTACCGTCTAGCACTGCTAATCTGAACGCAATTCAGAATTCGCCGCCGAAATACACCTTAAGCCCTAACTCCGCCATTACCGTGGCCTTGGCAAACATGGCTGTGCGAGCTCCCGCTCGGTCGTTGGCGTAAGCGACTTGGATATGGTTAGATTTATGCCGGGCCATCATTTGGTCTCGCGTAATCCCGTGCAAGACCGCATGCATGATCGGCCATTGCGGCGTGGTTAACTCCCAGCGTTCTTGGGTTTCTTTTTCCGGCAATTTCACTACCTCGCCGATGCCGGTATCGAAGCAGAGTTCCCCATCATCGATGAAAACGCGGCTCCATACGATCCATCCGGGTTTGCTCACACCTTTACAAGTTCCTCCGCCCAAGCGGAAGTACATCGGAGGCTGCCGCTCGCTGGAGGTGCCATTGTAACCGCCAATGAAATGATTAGGCGGAGCGCCACCGCTGATTAGGAACACCCACACATAAGCGTCCAAATCGTCATCTTGATAGTGCCGGCCCCAGCGCAGATCGTGCAAGGTCGTCTCTGGCGGCAATTTCAGCTCGTTCCACACTTCCTTGGTAATGAGGGCGTCAACCCCGGCGCACTCGTCCACTTCGTTGAAATGGGGCAATGGCTGCTCGGGATAAAGCTCCTGGCCGGTCACTTCATCATGTACCGGCGGTCGATCACTGTTATTTAGAAGTCCTTCCACCAAATCGGAAGCCGGAGTCAGATCTTTGAGGCCTTGCTGATATTGAATACCGATCGCAGCGCAGCCGAATTCGGCGGCGATACGGGTCGCCGCTACATACATTTTACATTGCTGCAAAACCTGGGCTTCGGTCAGATCCGTTTCTTCGTTGGGACCGTAATGAAACTTGACCCCTTGGTTAACCAGCCAATCATAGACCCGCCGCGCTTCTTCATCTGGAATAGTTAACATCTTGGCGTAGAGCGTCGATTGGCTAAGTCGCTCTTTAAAGATCCCCATCGGGCTTAACAATTCGTCGGGGATAATACCGTTGTACATTCCCATGCAACCTTCATCGAAAACGCCCAAGATCGATTGTTGCTCCCGAAAGGATGAGGCTAATCGTTCCCCTAGCCGTCTGGGTTCGCCCGGGACCTTTACCTCCTTATATTTCATCATGTGGGAGGTGTCGTGATTGATCTTATCCGAAGCTAACCATTGTCTTAGCTTCTTAACGAAGAACTTATCTCGGAATTCCTCGCTCCACAGGCTGCTATATTTGATACCTGCCTTAGTCAGACCGCCATTTAAATTGAGCAGACCGACCAGGCCCGGCCAGGTGCCGCTCCAATTTGCCACCGTCAACTTGGGCCCTTGATGCGCAAAAAGCCCCGGCAAAATGTGCTGGCTATATTGCCACACAGACTCAGCCACCACCACCGGAGCATCCTTCGGTATCGTATGGAATACTTGCATCCCCATCTTCTGACTATCGATAAATCCGTGGCCTTTCTTCTGATCGAAAGGGTGGGCACGCTTGACGATGAAGCCTTCTTTCTGGATAGCCTCTACCAGCGCCTTTTCCATCGCCGCTTGGGCTGGTTCGCACTTCTGATTTGCCGATAGGCGAAGGTCGCCGTTTGCGACTAGATACACTGTATTCATAAATGCTTGTACACGCTCGAACCCATCCGGTTGAGACAAGGGGATCTGGATTTACGACCGGGAGACGACAATAGTCCGACCTTGGCTAGCTGCATAAAGGGAACTCTTTAAAGGGGGCTCTTCTCCACGGCGAATAACCCGACCCTAGTAAACACACTGGGGACAGATTCGTCCAGTAAGCGCGCCAATTTTTTCGATGGGGCGGGAGCGGCCCGTGCGCGTCCACATGAGCGATCGGCCCTTACGACCCCTGATCGGTAGGGCCGTATACGGCCGATCGCTTATGTCGACGCGCATGGGCTGGATTCAAGGACAGCGGCACGACTGAGCTCGCCGAAGTCCTGCCCGACGTAGCCTCCCGGCTTGTCCGACATAGCCTTCCGGAGTTTCGAACGACGGAGCGACGTCGGGAGTTTCAGACGAGGGGGGCGAAGTCGGGAGGACGAGTACGAGGGCCCTTCGGGCCAGAGCCTCGCCCCCTACCACCTGAATTGGCTGGCAACGGCGTAAACCAAAAGAAGCGAGAGTGAGATGGCTAGTGCGAAGCTGCCGCCGATGATTCCAAAGACAAAAATCCAGTCTGCCCGAGTTACCGGTTTCCCTTGCCCGGCATATTTCTGAAGCAACCGGTAATTCTGCTGATTGGCTTTGAAAATAAAGGTCACGAAGTCACCGACCACCGGGATCCCTTGGAAAAGCGCATTCAGTAGAACATTAAGCCCCATCCGCGCTAACACGATCTTGGGCAGCCGGTGTTTTACACTGCGTAAGAGAACTGAAGCCGACACCACCGCATCAATTTGATCACCAACCACCGGGATGAAACCGATCAGCGGGTTGGCCCCAAACCGGAATTTTGTTCCCGGCACCCGGAACAGGGAATCCATGACATGCGCAATCACCCCGATCGCACTGTCGATCTCAGTTGTGCCGTGAGACTTACGGTCGGCAGGTAGCACCTCCAATTCGACTTCCTGCACGTGCGGTTTGTGTTCTGGCGCTTTCACAGCCTGACAAAACTATACCGAAAACGAGGTCGGTGATATCGGGAAAATTTCGTGAGCAACCGGTAGCGGCGACTGTCCGTTATGCCAAAGACGCTCAAGATTGATACATGTGATCGAAGCAAAATTGCGGGCCCGATTCCACGCGCAGTCGCCACCTGAGCGCTGGGATGGCGACTGCGCGTGGAGTCTGGGAGAGCCTGGTACTCCCGTTTAAATCCGTCGTCGGCTGACGCGATGGATTTCTGCGGGACAGTCGCCGGAGTTGCCAACCGGGAACTGTGAACCGCAACCGTGAACCTCGATTACCCTGGGATTTCGCGCAGCATCTGCGCGTTGGTCGGGAATTTCCGCAAGAACGAAAGCAAGCGTTCGATCGCTTCGACCGGTCTATGTCCAGCTAACCCTCGCCGGATCGTGTTGATCTTCTCCAGATCGTTGGCTGGGATCAATAGCTCCTCTCGACGCGTACCCGATTTGAAAATATCAATGGCTGGATAAACCCGTTGATCACTGACCTGGCGGTCCAAGACCATCTCCATATTTCCGGTGCCTTTGAACTCCTGGAAGATGAGCTCATCCATCTTGGACCCGGTTTCGATCAACGCGGTTGCCATGATAGTAAGCGAACCCGCTTCTTCAGTGTTTCGCGCCGCCGCAAACAATTTGCGCGGGATTTCCATGGCTCTAGCATCCATACCACCGCTCATCGTCCGCCCGCTGTTAGACATCGCGTTGTTAAACGCCCGGCCCATCCGCGTCAGCGAATCCATCAATACAAACGCATCTTTACCGGCTTCCACTAGACGTCTAGCGCGCTCGATCGCCAGCAGCGCAATCCGGGTGTGACTCTTGATATCACTGTCATTCGAGCTAGCCATTATATCCGCCTGCGGAACCGTCCGCCGAATTTCCGTCACCTCTTCCGGACGTTCATCGACGAGCAAGATAATCAAATACACTTCCGGATGATTCCGCACGACTGCGTCCGCGATGTGTTGGAGGAGCGTCGTCTTTCCGGTACGCGGCGGGGCCACAATGAGACCGCGCTGGCCTTTGCCGACTGGTGTCATCAGGTCCATCACTCTGGTAGTATAACGATCCGGCACCGTTTCTAACCGAATCCGCTTTGTAGGATTCAGGGAGGTTAACTCTTCGAACACCGGTAAGTTCCTATACCGATCCGGATGTTCTCCATTGATCTCGGTTAGTTTGAAAAGCTGAGAACCGCGACTACCGCGCCGGATTTCGCCCTTAATCCATAAGCCGTCTCGTAAGGCGTGTTTCCTAACTACTTCCGGCGTTACGAAAATGTCTTGCGGAGACTGGACATAATTTCTCTTGGGATCCCGCAAGAAACCGAATCCTTTGCCAGAGACCTCGATTAAGCCCTCACCATAGACAGGCTCAGGTCGGGTTTGCTCGGCGATAACTACCGGTTCGGTTTGAACATTTTCTCTACTGTTATCATGGAGCAGCGAAAGTTGTTCGTGATTTTGTTCAGCCACTGGGGTAGACTTTTCCTGAATCGCCGCCACCGGCATATCCGACGCTTCCGTTCCGGTAGCGATTTGATGGTTATCAGGGGATGCCGGTAACGTGTCTGCCGAGTTAACTGCGTTTGTCTCGACTTCCGGGTTTCTGGTTACCGGTCTTTTGATTCGCCTGGCACCAGTCTTCCCGCCAGTTGTCTTTTTGCTAGTCGCTGCTGCCGCTGCCCGAGCCCGCTTCACCTTCTTTTCCGGTGTAGCTTCCTCACTAGCGACTGCCGACTGCTCATCTAAGTCTGCCATAACGTCCAACGAAAAATTTTCCTTAAATTCAGTTCTGATAGATCTAACTCCTAATCCGCCAGCTTCTCTGCTAACTCCTCGGAGATATCGAAATTACCGTGTACACTTTGAACATCGTCATTCTCCTCTAACGTTTCACATAGACGAATGACCTGTTCGGCCAGAGCCTGCTCATGAATCGTAACCGTCGTCTCAGGAACAAAAGTTAATTTCTGCGAATCTATCCCCAGCGTTTTTTGGCGGATCGCTTCTCCCACCGTGTAAAGATGATCCGGCGAAGTGGTAATGAAGTAGAATTCGTCGTCCGAGGACATATCTTCCGCCCCGGCATCAAGAGCAATCTCTAGAAGCCGATCTTCTTCCACGGACGGTTTCGGGACCGTGAGCTGGCCTTTTCTCTTGAAAAGATAAGCGACTGCACCTGACGCTGCCAGATTTCCATGGTTCTTACTAAAAATACTGCGAAGATCCGCTGCCGTGCGGTTCTTATTATCCGTGGCCGCCTCGACTAGGAGAGCCACTCCACCGGGTCCGTAACCTTCGTAGACCAATTCCTCGACCATTCCGCCGCCGATCTCGCCCGTTCCCTTCTTGATCGCCCGTTCTATCGTGTCATTTGGCATGTTTTGCGCGCGCGCCGCTAGCACGGCGGATCTAAGGCGAGGATTCAAGTCCAGGCCGCCGCCCATCCGAGCAGCCACCATGATTTCTTTGGAAAGCTTGCTAAAAAGTTGGCCGCGTTTCGTGTCGAGAGCGCCCTTAAAGCGCTTTACTTTAGACCACTTGCTATGACCCGCCATACATTCGGGCAAAAAAAGATTAGGGGACAGGGTTAAAAAGGTTCAGCAATTCCGCGCCTATGACCGATGAGGAGACAGCAGCCCGGTGAAAAACTCCGGCTGGCGCGTTAATCTGCGATGGTCCAATAGAACCCTATGCGGGCAGATTTGTCAAGGCACCGATAATCATCCTCGGCCCGACGTTGATCTAGAGGGGAGTAATCAGTATTCAGCACCAGAGTCAGCACGATTTACTCATTACTGACCCACTGGTTACTGATTTCTGATTATTTTGTTTCCCAGCGGGACGGGCGCCCTGTTCCCGTGCGGAGTAGAGAGGCTCAGGCCCAGTCAGACCCCCGCTTTTTGCAGGCTGCCTGCGCGTTTCCGGGCAGTGGACTGCAAAATCTTTTTGCGTAAGCGGAGATTTTTCGGAGTCACTTCCACGTATTCGTCCTGGGTGATGTACTCGAGTGCGCGCTCCAGACTCATCCGCAATGGCGGCGCCAGCTGGACCCCTTTGCCGTCTCCTTGGCTCCGCATATTGGTTAAATGCTTCGTTTTACAAGGATTAACGGTTAAATCGTCTGGTCGAGCGTTTTCCCCAACGATCATCCCCTCGTAAACTTCCTCTTGCGGCCCGATAAAAAGCCGGCCGCGTTCCTGGACGTTATTGAGCGCGTAAGCGGTCGATCCTCCGGCTTCCATCGCGATCAGCACACCGTTAGCCCGGCTGGAAATCTCACCTTTGAACGCGCCATATTCTTTGAACAAATGACTCATTGAACCCAGGCCGCGGGTGAGATTCACCAAGTCCGTTTCAAAGCCGATCAAGCCTCGCGTCGGAATCACCACCTCGACCAGGACCGTGGTTGGGTGATGGTTCATGTTCACGATTTCGGCCTTCCGGCCTGCCAAAGACTGAAGAATGTCGCCCAGATTTTCGTTCGGCACGTCGACGTAAAGCGTCTCGAACGGCTCTAGAAGCTCTCCCTGAGCGTTTCGGTGGTAAATCACTTCCGGACGGGAAACCAGCAGCTCGAAGCCCTCCCGGCGCATTTGCTCGACCAAAATAGCAATCTGCATTTCGCCGCGGGCGCTCAGCGTGAAGACGCCGGCTACCTCGGTCTCTTCGAACTGCAAAGAAACATTGGTCCGGCATTCTCGCACCAGTCGCTCTTTGAGGTGGCGAGCCGTAAGAAACTTTCCTTCTCTGCCGGCCAAAGGAGAATCGTTAACCACAAAATTCATCTGGATCGTCGGAGGATCGATATCGACGAAGTCAAGGGCCGGGCGATCTTCCCTGTCGGTGATGGTTTCACCAATCCCCACCTCTTCAAATCCGGCTAGCCCGACAATATCGCCGGCGCCTGTATGCTTGATCTCAGTCCGTTCCAAGCCTTGGTGGCCGAACAACGCCGTCACAGTAGCCCGCTCCCGGCGGCCATCTTTATGGATCAAAACCGCTGAATCGCCCACCGAGATGCGCCCGCTGGTAATGCGGCCAAACGCGAGTCGCCCAAGGTAATCGCTGTAATCCAGATTGGAGACCAACATCTGGAAATAAGTCTCGGAGGCCGTGGGTGGAGGCGGAATGTATTTGATAATCGCCTCGAACAGAGGCTCCATATTCTGGTTCGTTTCGTGGATATCGCGGACGGCGTACCCTTCCTTGGCGCTGGCGTAAATCACCGGAAAATCGAGTTGCTCGTCGTTGGCGTTCAACTCCACGAATAGATCGAAAACCATGTCCAACACTTTGTGCGGACGCGCATTTTCCCGATCGATCTTGTTGATCACCACTATCGGGAGGACATGGCTCTGCAGCGCTTTCCGTAACACAAATTTTGTTTGGGCTTGCGGTCCATCGTGAGAATCAACCACCAACAAGACACCGTCGACCATCCTCATGATCCGTTCGACCTCGCCCCCAAAATCGGCGTGACCGGGCGTATCAACGATATTGACGTGATATTCCTTGTACTGGAACGCGGCATTCTTGGCCTTGATCGTGATGCCTTTTTCACGCTCCAGGTCCATCGAGTCCATTACTCGTTCTTCTACTTTCTGGTTGGCACGAAAGGTCCCAGATTGCCGAAGCAATTGATCAACCAACGTGGTTTTACCGTGGTCAACGTGCGCGATGATGGCGATATTCCGAATCTTATCCATAGTCCCTCGGGAGTCGGGAAGATGATCGTTAAGGGGCCTCTCGTCAATCAGCTTCATGAACACCTTTCATCGGGATGACACATCATACTACGAGCTCGGTGATCGGGCGAATCCGTGTCGTTGGTCCCTCAGTATCAAGGACTAACCCGCGAGGCGCACCATAATCGGATCCGACATTGACGCCGACGAAACCGCCTAAATCGGCTGGAGCTACCGGTCGATGAGTATGCCCGCACACCAAAGCAGCGATGCGGGTCGAATAGAGTTGCAGCATCTCACCCATGGCGCGGTTGCCTAGATAAGCGCGAAAAAACGCTCGTATCGGCGGGTTTTCCGGATCGATCATCGACACGTCCGGAATCCCTAAGAGCTCTTCAAATGGAGGCGTGTGTACGGTCAGAAAAATGCGCGACGAATCACTCGCCAAAATTCTGGATTGGACCGCCTTCACTTGATCACGAGCAATCGCCAGCACGTCTGCTGCTCCCGGTATCCAATCGAAATCGCGCCAGCGAAGGGTAGTTTCGATCGGCGGCCGGCCATGCAAATAATGGTCCTGGGTAACGACCTTTCCTTCATAACGAAGACCGGGAACAGCGAACCCGAGGTCGTAGTGACCGTAGCCTCCTACGAACAGGACTCCTCCTAAAGAGAAGTTCTCCTGATCGAGCAGGGCAACGTCATATCGCTGGGCGGGAGCTTGCCAGAACCGCTCTATGGTTGCCGGCAGGGTTCGGCATCCGCCTAGAGCGCCACCCCAGAAGTCATGGTTACCAAGGCTAATGATGATCGGCCCGTGAGGGAACGTCCGGCGAAGCTCCCGCAGCGCCGTTTCTGCCTCCGCCGCCACTGCGATATCGCCAGCGACGAGCAAAGCATCGGGCTCTACTTCCCGAACCCATTGCGCGAGTTTGGCCAGCACAATCGGTCGCCACACGCGGACGAGATGCAGATCGGAGGTAACGAGCAGCTTCACAGGGGAGAATAGCCAATAGCCGATAGCCGATAGCCAATAATTTTTTCTTCCGCGGTTCTCATCATCAGTTCCGTTTCGCCACGCCGTCTACAGCCTACTCCTCTGCACATTGATCGGCTATTGGCTATCGGCTGTTGGCTATTTTGTTTACCCCCTCTTCCGCAAGAACTCCAACGCACCGGCTAAAGCTTGGGCGCGATGGCTGAGACTGTTTTTTATCTCACTGGACAACTCAGCGAACGTCTGAACATAGCCGGTCGGAATGAACATCGAATCGTAGCCGAACCCGTGATTGCCGCGTTCTAAAGGGACCACTGTCCCTTCCACGGTGCCGGAAAAGGATCCTAACCTCTCGCCTCGGCTGGCGAGGACCATTTCACACCGAAAACGAGCGGGAAATTCTCGGGCCGGTAGCGTCTTTAAGAGGCCAATCAGTTTCCATCGGTTCTGCGCATCGGTTGCGTTCTCGCCTGCGAACCGGGCTGAACGAACCCCCGGGTCTCCATTCAATGCGTCTATTGCCAGACCCGAATCATCTGCTAAAACCAAATCGGTGAACAGCCGCGAGATCGCGATTGCCTTTAGAGCAGCGTTCTCAGCGAAGGTGGCGCCGGTCTCCTCTACCTCGGGAGCATCCGGCAGGCCGGTTAGGTCGCGGACAACCCAGCCAGAGCCCAACATCTGACCGATTTCCCCAGTCTTATGCCGGTTTCGGGTCGCAACTAAAAGTGTTTGCATCGTGACATGACAACCCGAAAGTTGCTCCTCCCGGGTCACAAAACAAATGAGCGAGAGACGAAAACACTATCCATTTCCAGATTTTGAACCGAAATGGCAAGGCATCTGGGAGGAAGAGAAGACTTTCCAAGTAGCGAACCCCGGCCAACCGGGCTTCGATCCGGCGAAACCAAAGTTCTTCGTAATGGATATGTTCCCTTATCCCAGTGGAGAGGGACTTCATGTCGGACACCCTGAGGGCTACACGGCAACCGATATTCTCTCTCGATACAAACGGATGCGAGGGTTCAACGTCCTGCATCCCATGGGTTGGGATGCCTTCGGATTACCGGCAGAACAGTTTGCTATCAAGACCGGCCAACACCCTTCGGTGGCCTCGGTGCAAAATGTTGCCCGGTTCAAGCGCCAACTGACGAGGATCGGTTTCAGCTTCGATTGGAGCCGCGAGGTCAACACGACCGATCCCGGTTATTTTCGCTGGACCCAATGGATTTTTCTAAAGCTGTATAATTCCTGGTTCGATCCGGTTAAAAAGAAAGCTCGACCGATTGCCGAATTGGAAGCTGAAAGGAAAGCAGCCTATCCGGAGGAATCCGCGGAAGCTCGGCGTGATTATCTCGACCAACACCGTCTTGCTTACGTTGCCGAAGCACCGGTTAACTGGTGTCCCCAATTGGGTACGGTCTTAGCCAATGAAGAGGTGGTCGACGGCAAAAGCGAGGTCGGCGGGTTTCCGGTTATTCGGCGTCCGATGCGACAATGGATGTTGCGCATCACAGCTTACGCCGATCGGTTAATCGATGAGCTGACTGACTTGGATTGGCCTGAATCCATCAAATTGCTACAGCGAAACTGGATCGGCCGAAGCGAAGGGGCCGAGGTTCAATTCGGGATTCCACGGGGAAAAACACCTATCACTGTGTTTACTACCCGTCCGGATACGTTATTTGGCGCCACCTACATGGTGCTGGCTCCAGAACATGAATTAGTAGACCAGATTACGACCGCTGCGCAGCGGGCGGCAGTTGATGCCTATCGCGCTGAGGTTGCTCTAAAATCGGAGCTGGATCGAACCAATCTCGCGAAGGAGAAGACCGGTGTTTTTACCGGCGGCTTTGCCATTAATCCGGTCAACGGACAAAAAATACCGGTCTGGATAGCAGATTATGTTCTGGCCAGCTACGGAACCGGCGCCATCATGGCCGTTCCCGCCCATGACGAACGGGATTTCGAGTTTGCCCAAAAGTTCGGCCTCGAGATCCGTCAAGTGGTTGAGCCGCCTGCCCCGGTGGAAGGGTGTTTCACTGGATCTGGTACTGCGATCAACTCGGATTTCTTAAATGGACTGCCCACAAATGAAGCCAAGACCCAAGTCATTGACTGGCTCCAAGAACAGGAATCAGGCAAAAGGTCCGTTAATTACAAACTGCGAGACTGGCTTTTTTCTCGGCAGCGTTACTGGGGCGAACCGTTCCCCGTCGTTTGGCGTAACGGCCGGCACGAGGCGCTGCCTGAGTCGGATCTTCCCGTGATTCCTCCTCCGCTGGATGATTATCGACCAACCGGCACCATCGAGCCGCCGCTGTCAAAAGCAAAGGATTGGGTCCAGTTAGCGGACGGCGCCCAGCGGGAGTTGAACACGATGCCGCAATGGGCGGGATCTTGCTGGTATTATCTGCGTTATATCTCGCCGAAAGACCAACAACGGTTCGTCGATGCTCAGGCCGAGCGTTACTGGATGGGAGGCGGCAAACCGGGTGGCGTCGATCTTTATGTCGGTGGGACCGAGCATGCCGTGTTGCATCTGTTGTACGCGAGATTCTGGCACAAAGTCTTGTTCGATCTTGGTTATGTATCCACCGTTGAGCCTTTTCAACGGTTAGTGAATCAGGGGATGATCCTCGGCGAAGACAACCAGAAGATGTCGAAAAGCCGGGGTAACGTGATTAGCCCGGACGAAATCATCGCAGAGTACGGCGCGGACTCGCTGCGTTTGTATGAGATGTTTATGGGGCCGCTCGAAGCGACCAAACCTTGGAGTATGGCCGGAGTGGAAGGTGTCTCCCGGTTCCTGGCTCGGGTTTGGCGTTTAGCCATGACGGAGAATCAGGAAGGGGTATGGGATCTATCCCCGAATCTGAGCGAGATCGCACCGGGGCCGCAGTATAACAAAGTCATTCATGCCACCATCAAGAAAGTAACCGAAGATATAGAGGCTCTCGCTTTCAACACGGCCATTTCGCAGATGATGATCTATGTCAACCATTTCACCAATGTGGAGCAAAAGCCGGTCGCGGCGTTGCGCACGTTGCTGATTCTGTTGAATCCATTCGCTCCTCACTTGACGGAAGAACTTTGGCACCGGCTAGGCCAGCGTTTCTCCATCTTCTCTGGACAAATTTCTCAACAAGCTTGGCCGAATTGGGACCAGGCTTACCTGGTCGAGGAAGAGGTGGAGATTATCGTGCAAGTGAATGGCAAGCTCCGGGATAGAATCACCGTTCCCAAAGACTTGGATAACAAAGCTCTGGAAGAACTGGCTTTAGCTGCACCTAAAGTAAAGGAGAGTACCGCCGGCAAAGCGGTCCAGAAGATCGTCATTGTACCGAACCGGGTGGTGAACGTGGTGGTGGGCTAGTCGTCTGGCAGACCATGCTCCGTAGGAGCTAAATCTTTATAGATATCGTTACGCGTTAGCGCCAAGCTCCGTAGGAGCGGCATATCGTTGGAAATTGCTTGTGTCGCATTGTTAGACATACCTCTCGCGCGATCGTAAAACCGGTTAGATTCCGCTCCTACGGAGCTGTCCGTAATTTTCGCGGCGCAGCTATAAAGATTTTGCTCCTACGGAGCATGTACGCGAAATAGAAGACTCCCATGGGACCGCTAACCGATTACCACGTGCACACTCCCCTTTGCCGACACGCGGAAGGGACTCCGGCGGAGTTTATTGACGCAGCCAAACGGGCGGGCTTAGTCGAGATTGGTTTTTCCGATCATAACCCGATGCCAGAACCCTTTGATGATTGGCGCATGCTCTATGACGAGTTGCCGCGTTACTTGGATTTCGTCGCCGAAGCTCGCGCATCCGGGTTCCCCGTCCGGCTCGGTTTAGAATGCGACTTTATTCCCGGTCAAGAAAGCTGGATCGAGAAACTGGTTGGCTTGGCGGAATGGGATTACCTCATCGGCAGCGTCCATTATCTTGCGTCCGGATGGGACGTCGATAATCCGAAGCATCTGTTCAGGTTTAGCGAGGATTCCGTAGAATCGATTTGGGATCGATACTGGCAGTTGTTCAACCAGTGTGTTCGTAGCCGGCTGTTCGACTTTGTTGCTCATCCGGACTTGCCCAAAAAATTCGGCTACCGGCCTAAAGGCGATCTCCGCCGTTATTATGGACCAGCGGTTGAAGCCTTGCGCGAAGCTAATGTGGCGTTTGAGATCAACACGGCCGGACTCCGCAAACCGGCGAAAGAGATTTATCCAGCTCAGGAATTTCTCGAATTAGCCAACCAGGCCGGTGTTCCCCTAGTCATCAATTCAGATTCGCATTCACCCGGCGAGATCGGCGCTGGGTTTGACGTTGCCGCTGCCCGGGCCCGAGAAGCCGGTTATCGCCAGGTGGTTCGTTGGCGGCTGCGTGAACGGATCGCGGTGGAGCTTTGAAGGACGGCTCACCGATCGCGGCGCCAATGATGCTCCTTAGAACGCTGCGCCACCAAGTCCGGTTCCCGCGCCGGCCTTTGGTCATGGGCATCGTTAACATCAATGACGATTCTTTTTCCGGCGATGGCACCCTGGATATGGATCGAGCCCTTGCACACGCCCGCGCCTTAATCCAGGCCGGTGCTGACGTCATTGACGTGGGCGCAGAAAGCGCTCGGACCAATCGAATGCCAATCTCGATGGCGGCGGAAATCGCGCGCCTGACACCGTTTGTTACCAGATTTGCAGAGTGTTATGAGGCTGTTGATCCGGTTGATAAAGACCAGGTTTTCCCGTCGCTGCTCTCCCTCAATACTTGGCGGCCACCGGTTGTGCGAGCATTACTCCCGCTAGGAATCGACATCGTCAATGATATCGGCGCCCTGCCTAGCGCTCAGAACGCGGCGGCCGCAGCCGAATTTGGCGCTGCACTGATCATTATGCATTCGGTCGGGCAACCTAAGGTGCCTCACGTTCACGTGCAATACCCGGATATCATGCAGACACTGGACGATTTCTTTGAGCACAAAATCGCAGACGCAACCAAAGCCGGCGTATCTCACGAAGCCATTATTCTTGATCCCGGGATCGATTTTGCCAAACAGCGCGTCGACAATCTGCGGATCTTTCGGGAATTGAATCGTCTGACCCGGTTTGAACGGCCTATTCTGTTACCGGTATCGCGCAAAACCGTTATCGGCGAGGTCTTGGGCCTGGCGGATCCGAAAGACCGAGATCCTGGGACGATAGCGTGTGTAGTTGCCGGAATGCAGGCAGGAGCAGCCATTTTTCGGGTGCACAATGTCAACGCGGCTAGTCTAGCCGTGCGCACGATCTGGTCGGTGATAGGGAGCGATGCGGAGCGTGATTAGTGATTAGTGATTGGTCAAAGCGGCCTATGCGCTTTCTTTTTTGCCCGGGCCATCGTCGGCGCGGACAAGACGACACTCCGCCGTTCTTCACCAATCACCAATCACTAATCACTAATCACCTCTCACACGCGCCCCTTCCACCCTGGGTGATCACGAATGAGTTCCAGCGCCCGTCGAGTCAGAGTTTTACCGGGCTCGATTCGGTGCCAGGGCGAGGCGCCGGAGGGGTGCGGCAACGGAACGATATCGAACCTGTGTCCGAATTTCTCTAGAGTCTGTTGCGTTCCGATCAAGTCTATCAGCGGTGGCACAGCGACGATAAACTGGCCGATCGCCAGTTTTCCGACCGGGATAATCAGCTCTGGACGTAACAGTTTTATTTCTGCCGCTAACCATTCGCTGCAATTGGCTACCTCATCTTTGGAAGGTACGCGATCGCCGCCGGCTGAAGTCTTACCGGGGAAACAACGACAGACCGCCGCCATATAGACCGTAGAGCGGAAATGATCCTCGTCGACGTCGAGCGTCTCGGTGAACCATTTGAACAATGTCTTGCCTGCTGTCCACGCAAACGGCCTTCCCAAGAGCGGTTCCTTTACTCCTGGCGCCTGGCCAACCAGCATGACGCGGCTAATCACAGGACCGCCGCTAACGGGACCGGAGACCATGTTCGGACACCTGTGACAGGTACGCAACGCGGTCACATGCCGGTTCAAACGATTTTTGAGGGCAGTCATTAATCGATATTTGCTAGGGGGTCCAAACAGTGGGACGGTAAGCGCCTGAATTTGCAAAGCTGCTTGCGCGATCTTTCTGGCGGTGCATAACATGCACCCCACAACGAGGAGAATATCATTTTGGAGCTCGACGATATCAAAGCCATCATCGATTTGATGAAAAAGAACGATCTGGCCGTTTTCAAGCTGGAACGTGAAGGGTTCAAAATCGAGCTGGAAGCTCATCGGTTGCCTTCCCCGACTGTCGTTCTACCGCATAGCGTCGCAGCTAGCGGACCGTTACCTCATGCCGGACCTGTGCCGGCAAAGGTAACCGAAGGTCCGACGCTGGCCGCTGGTCCATCGACACCGCTTAAGGAAATTGTCTCGCCTATGGTCGGAACTTTTTATCGGGCGCCGTCGCCCGATTCGGCGCCTTACGCGGAAGTTGGACAAGAAATCAACGAAGAATCGTTGGTATGCATCATCGAAGCCATGAAGGTCATGAATGAGATAAAAGCCGAGATCAAAGGCGTCATTGCTGAGATCTTAGTGGAAAATGGCACCCCGGTACAATTCGGCCAACCGTTGATCCGCGTTAAGTAGCGTGTTTAGTAAAGTCCTCATCGCTAACCGGGGCGAAATTGCGCTCCGTATCATTCGGGCTTGCAAAGAACTTGGCATTGCTACGGTCGCGATTTATTCCGAGGCCGACGCCGATTCATTGCATGTACAACTGGCGGACGAAGCCGTGTGCATCGGCCGGCCCCAGAGCTCGGAAAGTTACCTGAAGATCGATCGCATCATCAGCGCCGCTGAGATCACGGATGTTGACGCGATTCATCCTGGTTACGGTTTTCTAGCCGAGAACGCTCACTTTGCCGATGTTTGCGCCAGCTGTAATATCAAATTTATCGGGCCGTCGCCGGCAGCTATCCGGACAATGGGGAATAAGAATGCCGCTCGCGAACAGGCTCGCAAAGCCGGTGTACCGGTGTGTCCCGGTAGTGACGGGGTCATCGATTCAGAAAAGGGGGCCCTGCGGATCGCAAAAAAAATTGGCTACCCGGTAATGCTGAAAGCGGTTGCCGGAGGTGGCGGCCGCGGGATGCGCCCGGCCCACAATGACGGCAGTTTGATCCAAGCTTTTCATTCGGCCAGAACCGAGGCGGAGAAGGCATTCGGGAATGGAGAGATTTACATCGAGAAATTGATCGAACGTCCGCATCACATCGAATTTCAGGTGATCGGTGACAGTCATGGCCATCTGGTGCACCTGGGCGAACGCGACTGTTCCATCCAACGACGAAACCAAAAGATAGTTGAGGAGTGCCCATCACAGCTCCTGGATGCTGATCTCCGGGCGCGCATGGGGAAATGCTCCGTCGATTTGGCGGGTTCTGTCGGATACGAAAACGCCGGTACCATCGAATATCTAGTCGATAAAAACGGCGACTTTTATTTCATGGAGATGAACACCCGAATCCAGGTGGAACATCCGGTGACCGAAGAGGCTTACGGCTGCGACTTGGTTCGGGAACAGATTCGCATCGCTGCCGGAGAGCATTTATCCCAGCACATCGTCGAGGCGCGACCGCGCAGTCATGCCATTGAGTGCCGGATCAATGCTGAAGATCCCGATAGTAACTTTCAGCCTTCGCCGGGCACGATCGACCTTTACTATGCTCCCGGCGGTCGCGGGGTTCGGGTTGATTCCCATGTTTATTCCAAATACACGATCCCGCCTTACTACGATTCCTTGATCGCGAAGCTGATTTGTGTCGGCTCAACCCGACTTTCCACGGTGCGCCGGATGGCGCGCGCTCTAAGTGAGTACATCATCACGGGGGTCAAGACCACGATTCCATTTCACGTGAAGATTATGCAGGACGCCTCCTTTCAACGTGGCGAGTTCGATACCGGCTTTGTCGAGAAACTTGTCGGTATGAAACATTTGGATATGCGGAAGTAGGAGCCGGCGATTCGGAGTTAGCAGTGAACGCATTAGAACATTGTTTCATTTACGGCATTATCGATCTTGGGTACGTCAAGCCTGAGGCGGTGACTGATATAACCAAGAAACTGGTGCGCGGTGGCATTGACCTTCTGCAATTGCGGGCCAAGGCACTGCCTATCGATCAAGTACGGACCATTGCCCAGCTCATGGTAGCAATCACTCAGCCGGCCGGAGTACCATTCATCCTGAATGATTATCCTCAACTGCTCACGGAGGTGCCCGCCGAGGGCTGTCATCTTGGCCAAGACGATGGCAGTATCGTCGAAGCGCGCCGCATAGCCGGACGCAAAATCATTATCGGCCGATCAACTCATTCCATCGAGCAAGCCGTCGCGGCTCAGCAAGAGGGTGCAGACTATATCGGTTACGGACCTCTGTTCCCGACCCCGACCAAACCCGATGCAGCGGCGATCGGCTTATCCGCTCTGCGTAATCTCCATGCTCAAGTTCGGATTCCGATTTTTTGTATTGGCGGAATCAAAGAAAGCAACCTCCGCAAAGTGACCGAAGCCGGAGCTGAGCGCGTCTGCATCGTATCGGATCTGCTGACCGCGCCCGACCCCTACGCCAAGGTAAGGGCCATAAAGGCGGACCTGTAGAAGAGCGTATGGGCGTATGGGCGTATGGGCGTGGCGACGCGTCGGTTCGTGGACGACCGGAACCCCTGAACTGACATGACCCATTTTGTCGCATGCGTCCTATTCCTCCGTTCCGCTTGTTCGCCCATATCCTCCCGGCATTCGCTCGTTCCCCGCATTCACGCCGATACGCCCACACGCCGACACGCCCACACGTTCCTTCGGGCGTTCCCGGCGTTAAAAACCGCTGGCATTGGCGCCGGTGATGCTCCACTAATTCACCCTTATGCCAGTCTTAATCGTTGGTTCTATTGCTCTCGACGACATCAAAACCCAGACTGAAAAACGGTTCGATCTGTTGGGCGGTTCCGCCTCCTACGCATCGGTCAGCGCTAGCTTTTTTGATCGGGTCAACCTGGTCGGCATTGTTGGATCCGATTTTCCTAAGGCGCATCTGGATCTCTTCCGGCAACGCGAGATCGATCTGACCGGCTTACAGATCGTGGACGGAAAAACATTTCATTGGGGGGGAGAATATGAGGCGGACATGAACAAGCGCCAGACCTTGTACACCGAACTAAATGTGTTTGAGACGTTCACCCCGACACTGCCTCCGGGATACCGAGCGAGCTCAATCATCATGCTCGGTAACATTGGTCCCAATCTCCAAAACCATGTGCTGGACCAGGTTGAGCAACGGCAATTCGTAGTTGCGGATACGATGGACCTGTGGATCACCACCGCGCGTCCGGAATTGTTGGAATTACTGAAACGAATTGATCTTCTGGTGCTGAACGATGGCGAAGCTCGACAGCTAACTGAGGATGATAACTTGGTGCGAGCCGCCCGAAAGATCTTAGCCCTGGGTCCCAAGTACGTGGCGGTAAAGAAGGGCGAGCACGGTTGCTTACTGCTGTCGAAGGATGAGTTCTTCAGTTGTGGCGCCTACCCGATCGAAAAGCTTAAAGACCCGACGGGCGCCGGTGACACCTTTGCTGGCGGCTTAGCTGGTTACCTGGCCAGTCTGCACCGGCCGGTAATCGAGTTTGCCGATCTGAAACGCGCGGTCGTACACGGAAGTATTCTGGCCAGTTTTTGCGTCGAATCTTTTAGCCTCGACCGATTGAAAACGCTGTCTTCAACCGAACTCGACGAGCGTTATCGATTCTTCCGCGCCATGAGTCATTTTGATCAGTGAGACCTGGTTACGGTCAAGACCCGGCCTGAGTCCTCGGAAATAGAGCTCCGTGTGGCGCGCGCCTGAGAGGTGCTTAGGAAATCGTGCTCGTACTCGTGCTCGAACTGAGCGCGTGGACTGGTCCTAAGCGTCTTGTACTTGCACGCGGGACTAAAGCGACGTCTTTGGCAGCTTGGCTCCAAATTATCGAGCACGAGCACGAAGCACAAGGAGGGCAGCTCAGAGTTTCAGATCTGAGTCTTTTGTTGGGCTTGGCACACGGGGCACCAGCAAGTAGTACGGCCCCCGATCTTCTCCCGAGTTAATGCCGATCCACAACGCGGGCAATGTCCGCCGGCTTCCCAGCGATGCGAAAACAACCAGTTGGACGGGAAGCTCCAATTCTCATCTATCTGTCGCAACGCTGCCGTTGTGACTCCCCGAATCGATCGATAAAGTTTCGCTACCAACGCCGGCGAAAGCGTTCCGGCCGGGATTTTCGGATTTAGTCTGGCTCGCCAAAGGATCTCGTCCGCCATCCAATTACCGATACCCGGAAACCGTTCCTGCATTAGCAGTAGAGACTTGAGCGGAGTCCGTTTTCGTCGTGCGCAAAAATCTGCCACCCAACTTTTCGTAAACTCCGCTGAAAGGATCGGAGGCGGCAATCGAGTCCACCAATTGGGGCGGTCAGCTCCTTGAGCCAGTCGCAACCGGCCGAAACGGCGTTGATCCGAAAAGACCAGCGATTGCTTTGCTTGGCGTAGCGCCAACTGGTCATGTTTCTGTAACCGGTAATCCGCTGCTTGCAGACTCAGCCGGCCGGTCATCCCCAGATGGATCGCCAACCAATTGTCGCGTCCGAACTGAAACAACATCTGTTTGCCATGCGTTTCAGAGTCCTGCAGGAATTTGCCGGTTAACGCCGATATCAGATTGGCCGGGCGAACCCTTACCCAAACCGGTGAGCGGATATTTTTGACGGCCACGGACAGAACCTTTTGCCCTCGGCCTCGATCCCACACCTTGCGATTATGTTCCACTTCGGCGAGCTCTGGCACAGGCGAATCTCCTAGTGTCCTGTCCCATAAATAACATGGCTTTCGTCGCGATCAAAATGGGCCGTCGGTCCCGCGGCCGCGGGACGCGAGGAGGGCGCATATCTAGATCGATACGTAACCGACGAGCAACGCCGCCGCCGGCCATTTTCATCGCAACCCTCAGGGCCGTGGTCAGTTGGCTGTTTTTCTGCGTTGCTTACTCCTCACGTATCAATTCAGATATGCTCGTCCTTCGCGCCTTGAAAAACAGCCAACTGACCGACGGCGAAAGCCATGCTATTTATGGGACAGGGCACTACGCGACAAGCTCAATCAGACACGTCTTAATTCCCTTGTCACTAAATTCGGCGCGCACAAAGCATATCGGCAGCTTAAATCGCCGCGGACCCACGCTACCGGGGTTGACGTAAAGCACGCCTTTTGTGGTGCGAATCAAAGGCTGGTGTGAATGGCCGGACACAATCATAGCAAACCCAGAAACGGCCGGATCCAAATCTAGATTGGCTAAGACGTGCAGAACGTAGACCAGGCGCCTGCCAATCGAGATCAACTCAGTTTCTGGTAACCCGTCAAGATGATCGTCAACGTTTCCGCGAACCGCCACCACCGGAGCATACTGCTTCAACCGGTGCAGAACCGTTATTTGTCCGACATCGCCCGAATGCAGAATCAGATCGATTCCGGACAAGTGTTTCGTCAGTTCCGGGCGCAACAAGCCATGGGTGTCCCCGAGAATCGCAACGGTTCTGGCTTCCGGAAACGCAAGCATCGACTGTTCGCAGATAACACAGCGTTGACCTCGCCGCAGGCAAAAATCAGTGAGACCGCCAGGGATGAGGAATAGCCGCGAAAAGGCGCAAAAATCGCAAAAAAGGCTCCTGCGGATCTGTACTTGGTAGGGCGAGGCTCCCGAACCATCTATCGCTAGACCGGAGCCCCTGATGATCTCCGGTCGCCGATGCCATTAGGCTTTAAAGCGCGCCGAGCCGTGGCCCCGCGCATGGCCACGGCTCGGCGCACCTATCGACCTTGTCTGACGACGTCTGCTGCAAAACGCGCACCTTTGCGAGACGTTTTAGGTTATTCGGGAGCTTCGCCCTACCATGTTCGGACGACCGGTGACCACCACAAATGGGCGTCGCGACCTATCAAAACACAAAATATTGAGTTTTTATGATACTCTTGCTTGGCACGCCGGAGGATCTGCGATATGAAAGACGCTGTGTTCGAGCTCTCGATTCTCGGAAGTGGCAGCGCCGGAAACAGTGCTCTTATCACGACGGAGAATTGCCGGATACTGGTCGATATCGGCTTCAGCGCGAGGCAAATTTGTCAGCGCTTAGCCGCTCTGGATGTTGCCCCCGAAAGCCTGGATGCCATTCTCCTCACCCACGAACACAGTGATCATATGGCCGGGTTGGACGTATTCACCCGTAAATTCCGGGTACCGGTTTATTGTAATCGGTTGACTGCTGAAGCGCTTCGCGGAGAAGGCATTGCCGGGGAGGCTGCCTGGACCATCTTTAGCACCGGTTCTTCTTTTACGATTCGAGACCTGGATGTGCAGACTTTTTATGTGCCGCATGATGCCGTGGATCCGGTCGGCTTTATCGCTTCCAGCGGCTACGGCTCAGTCGGGTTTCTGACTGATCTCGGTTTTGCTACTAAGCTGGTCCGGGAACGGATCCGCGAAGTGCACACGCTCGTGATTGAGACCAATCATGACGAACGGAAGCTGCAAGATGACCCGAAACGTCCGTGGTCGGTGAAGCAACGCATTCTTTCGCGTCACGGACACCTTTCAAATCGGGCAGCTGCCACCTTGGTAGCAGACATTGCCGGGGATCATTTGGAACGGGTAATCCTCGGCCATCTCAGTCGTGATTGTAACACTCAGGATTTAGCTTTAGCCGAGATGAACCGCTTCGGTTTAAGCGCACTGGAGTTATTCTGCGCACAACAACAGCAAGTGAGCCCGCGTTTTTCGATCAAGGGCCGTTTGCCTGAACCGCCTGGGCAACCCGATCTAGCGAAGATAGCAGAGCAAATAGACCCAATTGCCTATCACCAGGCTGACCGCTACCACACGCAATACACGTTGGACCTGTAGTGGGATGCGCTCCAGCCTGAGCCGGTTCATCCGGCAAACGACCACGATCAGAGCGTAAAGATCGAAAAGCACCACGCCCAAGTAAACCAGGCACATCAAGGGATTGGTATGCAACGCTAACCCGATATGGCCATGGGCTAACGCTAAGGCGCTCCGAGTGGCACCACAGGTCGGGCAAGGAACCCCGAACGAGTGCCGAAACCAACAGACCGGCCATGGTAATCGAAGCGTCAGCCAGACGAGACACCCGATCCCAAAGGTGACTGAACCGAATAAAAACCAAGGTTCGTAATCAGTCTCCCCGGGGGCCAGTGGCCGTGGCGTGACCCAGCCGAGTTTCACGATCGTTGGGTCTGTGAAAAAATCATCGCGAAAATCCCGGCGTAGAGTCCGCCGACCATCAAACAACAAAGAATATAGGGCGCTAACATCGCGACGGCAGCTTTCCATCCTTCGGTACCGTGGACCTTCGAAAGGCCGATAATGCTGGCCACAAAAAAGAACGGGATTACCGCGAAACCGCCGCAAACCGGGATCAAGTTGAAGACTTGGGCGGAGTAAGAGTAACAAATGACCTTATATGTGGCGTTGTATCCTTTGTTCGCACCTCCCAATAGCATCAGAACCAAGTGATGGATCCCTGCCATTAAGAAATTGAATCCCAACCACAACGCTACTCCGAGGATAAAGGCCCCGGGGATCAGAATAGCCAGGCTCCAAACCGGGAAGTTAAGATTCCTGAACTCTTCTGAGCGTTCTAAAGCTTGGGTATAGTAAGGGAGTTGGACCATTTGCAGGGCGATCCAAATAACGAAAGCGATCAGCCCCACGGTGAGTTGCAGCATCAGCACGAAAGTTGTTGGCGGCATAAGGCGGCCGTCGACTGGCATCCGTGGAAAGGTTAAATGTGGTTCGAATAAAACGTCCCGGATCGTCATGAAAAACGCTGGAAACAATTTTACCTCTGGCCGCCGCTCCCAGGCCGGTGCCACATCGGGCCGGCTCACGCTCGGAACGATCGCGTCGCCAGTTGGCGGAGTCGGATAAACCGGGGTAGCCGGTTCGATGGGCGCCGCCGGAATTCTTACCCCGGGAAACTCGGAGAGCGGTTTCCAGCTCTCCATGCCATCTTGCCAGGCGAGATCGGTGGCAACGAACTGTCCCTGATCCAGGCCGCGTTGGACTTCCTCAAGCGTGTAGGTACCAAGATTCTGACCAGCGCGATTTATCCAAATCTTCATGCAGCATGCGTTGTAGAGGAAGATATGGGTGCAGGTCAACTCCTAGAGGTTCGCCGTTCACTGTTCCCAGTTCACTGTTCGCCGTTCGCGCCTCGGCCAACCAGAGAAGATTCTACCAGGAGCGAACCGCGAACGGCGAACCGCTAACTCGCTTCCGCGGGCCCGTTCATCAGCGCCAGGATATGCTTCTTTTTTTGTTCGTAAGTGAGCGCGTGGAAATTTCGAATTTCGTCGACCCGCCGCACTCCGTTCAGCGAATCCAGGAAATGGGTGTATTGCGAGGCGAGCTCAGACGTCTCCAGGTACCGGGCGCGAAGATTGGCGTCCTGATAAGCATTACCTGACCGGGATTCGAACAGGTGAAACCGGAGCCAGCGTCGATCCATCCGAGACACCCTTTGGCTGCGGCGGAAAAACGCCACGTAAAGCAACAAAACCAGATAGGTATCCACTAAGCCTTGTAGTTCCAAGTTACGGGCAAAGTCTTCGCTATCGATACGACGCAACCCGGCCTTGAACTGCAAGGCCGCGTGCAAGGCGTGATTGATCTCTTCCACGAACATGATGAGCGACCGGATATTTGAATTCGAAAGCCCGGTTCGTGGATCGTACTTCTCCAGCTGCTCAATCAGCCAGCTGGAATAGTAAATGCCAACATAGAGACGGTCGTCAGCGGTCCGAAGAAAAGTACGCGCTAGATCGCTCAATTCGCGAGCCGAAGCACCCGCTAGACGTGTTAGCTGTGTGCAACGGGCCCGGTCAATCAAGCAATCTTCCAGATTAATCCCGACAGTCGCATAAGTCCGCTCGAACAAACGCTGCAATTCGCTGAAAAGCGTAGGATTCATAAATCAAGGTTGGCAGTATCGATGGTCTCCGAGATCAACCAGCTCATCCGCCAGTTCGTTTAGAGCCAAACGACAGTCTCGAAAACGCTCCGCTAAGGTCTCGAAAACGGGACCGAGCTCGAACTTTTTGGCCACGCCATGCGCGGCGGCCGCATGGAAGCTGGTCTTTCCCAACTCCTCGTAAAACGAACAACTAGGCGCTCCCCGTTGCCGGCGTGATTCGATGTTTTCGTGAAAGATCCCGGTTACGAAAAGGGCATAGTTGCCTACGTGAGTTTGAATAAGAAACGCTTGATACGAAGAAGCGCCATTCAATGCCAAGAGTAGATCCGACAAATAGGTAACCGGCCCTCCGGCTATCGGTCCTCGCATCTGGCGCGTGCTGGAAAACTTCTCCAGGAGCGCGGCTACATAATCACTGAGTGTCCGGTCCTCGATGCCGACACGGCGCAAGACCAATCTCGCCAAAACATAGAAGTAAAACTGCGGCGAAATGGCCAGGTTGCCCGTATTTTCGAGGATCGCTCGGTAGAGGCTCTCGTCGTCCAAGATTTGATCCCTGGATTCAGGATCGGTCAAAAGTTCGACTAAGCTGATTTTTTGCCGGCTGTCCCGCCCAAGAACTCGGATCACAAATTCGAAATCCTGAGCAGTAAACCTGGCCCGACAGTTCGCTTGAATCATCGGGACTTAATCTTTAGCAGATAATGGGCCATTTTGGAAAGACTTCTCTTATTCGGTCTCGCCATTTCTGCTCATAGTTCGTTCGACGCCAACCGTTTGGGCGTGCCCAAAATAATTTGGCAGAGCGTGGCTGACCCGCCAGGGGATATTAAAAAGTGAGAGGTGAAAGGCGCGACAAGGCCGAGGCGGCCTGTCGCGCCGTAGGCCTTGCGAAGGCGGAAGGGGCGTTGCATTCCGCTTTCGCAGCCTTGTCGCGCCGTAGGCCTTGCGGAGGCGGATCGAAGGGGGTGTGGACGCCTAGAAGTGTTCGTAGGTACGACGTTCGAATAGACGCGACGCCCGGCGCCCACGATGTGTCAACGCCCGGAGTGATGAAAGCTCCACGACCGCACCGGAGGTCATACGTGGAGCATCCTTGCAGGGTATCAAGGCCAGAGTAATGCAAAACGCTGGCCGAGGGCGTCGCGTCTTTCCGAACGCAATATCTGCGAACGATTTCGAGGCCGTCGACACCCGGTAGACCTGCGAACGCGGAATGCAACGCCCGACTCGAGCAAGACAAAGCTCCGGCCGCCAATCACCAATCACCAATCACCAATTACTGATTACTGATTACTGATTACTGATTACTGAACCCCAAACCTCGCCCTTTCCCTAATCATTACTATGACCGATGATCTCCCCTGATGTTTCCGAGACTCCTTCGGGTTGGGCGCTGGCTGTTTCTGGTGCTGGTCTGTGCAGGGCTCACTTGGCTCGGCTGGTACGGATACACCAAAGGATTAGGGCGGCATTGGCGGTCTCTCCTCGAAAAAGAGTTTGCTCGTTACGGTCTCACTATCGACATCGGCAAAATCACCTTGGATCCGTTCCGAGGTTTGATTGCGCGAGATGTGCAAATTTTTAGTAACGAACAAGAAGATAGTCTTTTGGCTGAGATCAATCAGGTCTCTCTCGACATCAACTACGCGAACCTGTTCCAACATGAACCGGCGCTCAATTCTGTCGATCTCAGCGGAGCGAGGCTTCTGGTGCCTTTGAATTTTCGATCGCCGCAAGCCGGCAACGCTCGGGTCACTGATTTTCACGCCCGGATTTATCTGTTCCCGGGGCGGATCGAAGTCCGGCAGGCATCTGCATTATTTTACGGAATCCGCATTAATGCAGCGGCCACCCTCATTCATCCTCAGAATCTTTCGGGCGCCATTGCCGAGGTTGCTAATGACCCTGACCCCTCCGATATCACGGTCAAGTTTATCACTGCGCTTTTCCATGAACTTCGCCGGATGCGCTACCCGGAACCGGCGACCTTAAGTTTCTCTTTTCAAATGGATCTGGCCAATCCCCGTGACTGGCGGATCAATGACGGAAACTTGGTGGCGCCGGGAGTCAGACATGAAGGGGTCGAGCTTAAGGATGTCGCCGCCAAATTCAGCTTCGACAACCAACGGTTTTCGCTCCGTTCCTTACACGCGGCCGACGCTCACGGAGAGCTTTTTGCTCTTGGTACTTGGGATGTTGGCACCGGCGAAAAAAAGTTTCAGGTCCGTAGCACACTCGATCTCGCGCAACTCTTGCGGGACGAGCCCGGGTTTGATTGGGTACGCGAATGGGAGTTCGTTCAACCGCCGGAGTTGGAACTAGAAGGCGAGCTGCGACGAAACTGGGAGCCTCAGATTATCGGCAAGCTCAACCTGGAACAATTCTCCGTCCGCGGAGTTCCTTTTCAAGGCTTGCGCGCTGAATTCTCGAAACAAGCCAGGGCTTGGATGGTCTCTAACGTAGAGTTAACCCATCGCACCGGCACTCTCACCGGTGAACTCATTGATCGACCGCAAGAATTTCGTTTGCGCCTGCATTCCGCGCTCAATCCAAGAGCATTAGCACCTTTGCTCCCGAGCACATTTGTGCCGTTGTTGTCGGACTGGGAATTTCTGGCTCCGCCGGTTATCCAGCTCGATCTGGCAGGATCAGGACCTGACCTCCAGCAACTCAATGGCGCCGGTCAATACTGGTTGGGTCCTACCCGGTTTCGAGGTGTTTCCCTGGATTCCGGTTCCGGCACGTTCCGATTAAAACAATCCGAGATATTGTTTGAAAACGTTAAAATCTCTCGAGACGAGGGAATCGCGACAGGATCGTTTACCTTCAATCTGCGCTCTAGGAAACTTGATCAAGGCCAAGCTCAAGCTCATTTGCAACCCACAGCCGTAGCTGCCTGGTTCGAGCCTTCGCTGCTTCCTCTGCTCGACCATTTCCATTTCTCGGAAGCTCCCGATCTGACCTTTCATTTGAGCGAACTTGGCGGACAAACCGAACTAGCTATGCACATCGATGCGACCTCGGAGCTTGTCTATCGCTGCGGTTTTCTCGAGGTCCCTCTCACTTCGGCCAGCGCTGATCTGCGCGCGACTCCTGATAAGGTCACCTTTTCCATACCCAGTGCGCGGATTGGTGACGGCCAAGGCTCGATTACCGCACAGCTAGTCCCTGGCAACCGCACTATCGACACCGAGGTCAATTTCGACCGCGTTTCACTAGCGAGCTTACGGATCCGGTCCGCCCTTTTTGCCGGTTGGGAAGGTTTGTTGAGCGGGTCGTTAAAGAGCAGATTCGATACTGGCGATTCCGGACTGGCCGGTATCGAAGGGAGGTTGATCCTTGATGCGGTTGATTTCAGCAAGCCCCGCTTTGTTGAGGCCGGGTTCAAGAGATTGACTGCCGCCGGGTTCAATCGGCTGGGCCAGCTAGACGTCGAATTCGTCACCGAGCCCGGACTAGTCAGAATCAGCCGCTTAAGTTTGGCCTCTGCTAATCACGTTGTTGACCTTTCCGGAACGCTGGAACTCGGCCTAGGCGGTATCGACCTTCTGGGTCACCTCGATCAAGATGCCGCCCTTGCTCGAGTCACCGGCATCGTGACGGACCCAGATTGGGAAATCGCTGTCCCACATCGGGATTGACCCGCGCTGCAACACCAGGGGCGAGGACAAGCGGGGCAGTGGAGTAATGGAGTGCTGCGGTATAGGAGTATGGTATAGAAACGTCTTCCACACGTTCACTCCAACACTCCAACACTCCAACACTCCAACACTCCAACACTCCATCACTCCAACACTCCAACACTCCAACACTCCAACACTCCATCACTCCAACACTCCATCACTCCAACACTCCATCACTCCATCACTCCGTTTCCGCTCCTCCCTATGCCTTCCGCTACCCCTCTCCTCGGTGCTCATATGTCGATTTCCGGTGGGCCAGCCAAGGCCCTGGAACGCGGGCATTCGGTCGGTTGTACTGCCGTACAAATCTTCGTGAAGAACAACATGCAATGGTTCGCTAAGGATTTTGCACCAGCAGAGTTGGAAGCCTGGACAAATTCTTCTTATCGACCAAATACCGTATTCGGTCACAGCAGTTATCTGATCAATCTTTGCGCTACGGATCCGGTGACTTTCGAGCGGTCGCGTCAGGCCTTGAAAGCCGAGCTGGAAAGGGCAGATCAGCTCAAGTTGCCTTTTCTGGTGATGCATCCCGGCGCTCACCTGGGAGCCGGCGTCGATACCGGATTAGCGCGGGTCGCCGAGAGTCTTGATTTCGTTTTTGCGGCTTTGCCGAAAGGACGTTGTAAAATCGCGCTTGAGATCACCGCTGGTCAGGGCACCACACTCGGTAGCAAGTTCGCTGAGTTAGCCGCCATTATCGACCAGTGCCGGTACCCAAAACGGCTTTTGGTTTGTCTAGATACTGCCCATCTTTTTGCCGCCGGATACGATATTTCTACGGCAAAGAAGTTTGGGGAGGTTTTCGCCGAATTTGAGACAGAGATCGGGCTAGACCGTTTAGCTGCTTGGCATCTGAATGATTCTAAAACCGCTCTCGGGTCCAGGGTTGATCGGCATGAACACATCGGTAAAGGCAAGATCGGTCTCGCTCCATTCCGCGAGATCATGCGATCAGAGCAGTTCAGCCAGCTCCCTAAAGTCTTGGAAACTCCAAAAGGTGAAGACCTGGCTGAAGATCGGGAAAATTTAGCGGTTCTGAGGAACTTTGTTGTGAACCAATAACCAGCGTTGGCATCGGCGAATCGACGTTGCTTCACCGTTGGCTCACCTAATAAAGCCGGGCGTGATGTTTTACCTAAGGTGTGATTTTGAAGACGGTGCCGAAACCGGCCGTACCTCCACCCTGAGTCGTACCGTAAAGATTATTGTCCGATCCTAAGCAAAGGGGGCCATTTGGGCCACTACCGTCATTGGGCACGCTGCCGTCACCAAAATTGTGCAATACGGTGTAGGATGCTCCATCGGTGCTTAGCTCAAACACGGTTCCGTTTTTGTTTGTCCCACCGTAGGCCGTCACCCCGTATAAATTGCCATTCGGGCCCAATATCACTCCCTCTGGATTCCATCCGTCGTTTCCTTGACCAAACAAATGGAGAACGGTCACCTCAAAGCTCGGCGTCATCTTAAAGACAATCCCGGCGAAGACATAGTTGATGTAGGTGTAGGCCGTTCCGTAGAAGTTACCGTTCTGATCCTGGATCAGAGGAGAATTCGGAGTGACATTCACAGCAAATTTATAGATGAAAGTCACTTGCGCCGATGGGGTCATTTGGAAAATCGTGCCGCCAAATCCGGGAGCGTCGCCCCCGCTTGTAACCCCGTAATAATTGCCATCCTGCGCCAGAAACAATCCTCCAGCCGGACTATAACCTCCGGTCCCGGAGCTAGAAAAGGAATACAATACGCTGAAGGCATGCGGCTTTGTCGGACTAATTTTGAAGATCGTTCCTCCTCCGCCGCTACCAAATAGGATGGTTGTCCCGTACAGGTCCCCGTCAGCGCCAATGATTAAATTGCTCGGCAGCGCTCCGTCGGTGGGAAGATAAAATCTATGCCAATGCTCGGTATACCCGGCCAACGATGTCGCGAACACACTATCCGGTTCTTCCGTGGCATTGTAGAAAGGGTTGCTCGTCGTACCGACCAGCTTGTTCTTGTAGAACAACACAGGAGTCAGTGGATGCACTCGAGATCCTACTAGGAAATCGTGAATGATCGAAAAGACACCACCCGGAGTCACCTGGAAGACGGTGCCGATATAGTGATGTTGATGGTAGGGGTGCTCAGCCTGTTGGGACGTCGTACCGTAAAAATTACCGTTCGGAGCCTGTATCAGGCCGGCCACAGGGTAAATCCCATCATTCGGCACGGTGCCATCGCCGAAGTTATGTAAGATTGTTAGTTGGGCGTTAGTAACATGCAATCCCAGGTATCCTGACAATCCGAACACCGTAGTCGCAACCAGTCGCTTAACCGACGTTCTAAACCAATTCCTGCGAGCAAATCCACCCGCAGCGAAGCCGGAGAACATCCGGGCGCTAACGTGCCTCTTCATAGAATAGCCATTCTCTCAAAGCCCAAGAGATCCGGTCAATCCAAAAGCCAAGGAATCGAGCTTTTCCGCGTTTCGCCTATTCGCTCGGGGCGACATACACATCATTTCGCACGTAGGTCCCCACATAACGGTAATGACCCTTGATGTAGGCTAAAGTGGTTGGCGCCCAAACACTGAATCGAGACGATTCTGTCGCGTTAATCGGATCATCGTTAATCACGATTACCGCAGGTTTTTTCTGCTGGATCGCGGCGATGGCCTCCGTATCGAATGCGGACGATCGCGTCGCATTATCGACGTAAAGATTTTTAAGATAACTTCGACGGTTCGTCATGAAATTGATCGTCGGGGCGTACGGATAACAAACCACCCAATCGTTTGCCGCTGAGTTGTGGATAACGGCTTGGTATAAATCGTCGTAATCTGGCTTCTGCTCTTTCGGCAGGTAAGCCAGCACGCCGTTGTCAGCCTGGAACAATTGTTCGTTCGGTTTCTTTCGCCCGATCGATCCCATCCAGGGCACAGCCATCCCGTAATCGAGGTAGAACCATAAATGTACCAGCAGAAACGCCGTCCAAAGGCGTGCACTCCAACGTGACCATAGCCCGGGAGAGAACCAACGCCGGAGTGCGATTCCAAACGAACAGGCGCCAACCACCAGGAACGGGCACATCATCTCGCTCAAGTGTTGGGGGTCAGGCCGGAAAAAGAAATATTGCGGGAACAAAGTGAAGGCAGAAGCCAAACCGATGATCAAGATCAACGCCTCGCTTTTCTCATTGGCTCGGTTTCTCACCAGGCCGGAAACGGTCAGAAAGAGCGCCCATAACGCCAGGATGCCGCCGCTCAACACCGGGTAATACAAGAGGAACACCAGGATCCGTTTTTTACCGAACTTTTCGGTGAACATCTGGGTCCAGGCCGGCAGTTTGCGGGTGGAACGATCGGCCACGGCGGGCACCGCGGCGTTTGCATCGGCTACGGGTTGGAAAGGCGAGGACCAGCGAACCGGCAGGTTTGGTCGGACCGGTTCTGCGGAGACAACGCTGATGGCTTTGTCTTCAATGAACTGCCAATAGCTTAGATAGTTTTCCCAAAAAGCGGCGGCAAAGCCGCGTTGCGCCGCATAATAAGAGACCGGCAAATGCACCATCGAAAACGCAACCGGCAATGCGATAATGGCCACTATCCCATGGCGGAAACGCCGTTTGGCCGGCTCATCCCCAAGCAGCAGGTACGCGACCAGACTGCCTAGTGCGACTGCGCAAAAGAAAAAACCGAGATCGATCCTGATCAAAAAAGTTAAGGCAATAGCCAGCGCTGAAACCACGATCCAAACGAGGCGCCCCCTCGGAGACCGATGCGGTAACCCGAAAGCTTCCCATAGCGCCGCCAGGTTAGCGACTCCCAGCAGACCTAAATAATTACGAAATTGGATGCCCGGAATCAGGATGAGAACCAATGCACAACCGAATGCTAGCAAGGATGAGTTAGTTACCCGGCGAACTGTCCGGTAAGCCATCAATGCGGTCAGAATGGAGAGGCCGAAAAAGAATATCCTAACCAGTGTGAAATTTAGGCCGAATATCTGGAACAACCAAACCAGGGGGTAAAACCAAAGCAGATTATACCCGAGAACGGTGTCGACAAACGGTCGTTGCCCTTCGAGAAACCGTTGCGCAATGACGGCTGTCGTTCCGCCTTCCCCGCCAAGGTCCAGACCGGATAATGCGTAACTGGCATAGTAGACAACCGCAATCCCCAATAGCAGCCAGGGGAACCACCATCGGTTCAACCTTGCTTTGGCCGGGGCGCCGAAAGTTGGAACCGGCGGTCTGGGACGGTCGCTGGGTGCTACATCAGTCACAAGAACTCGCCTCGATAAGCTTCCTCCCTGGGCCTGGGCAAGTGGAAAATGATAACCCCACGCTCACCAGACGCTTCGTACTCGTCTTCGTCCTCGAATCCGGTCACGCGGAGTGATCGAGTATTGGAGTGTGGGAGTACCGCGCCAAGTCCTAAATTGCAGCAGCATAGCGGGTTGAAGATGCTCAAAAGGCGCTCGGTCTCTACCCGGCAAGAAGTCGCCTCTGGCTGCTGCGCTGGAAATTTATTATTTGCTATTTGCGATCTGCTATTTGCTATTTTCTCCGATGAATCACCTCGAACGCGGTAAACTCGTGCTCAATCTCGAGATCGAGGAATTGAAACGTCTGGTTGATCGTCTAGACCATCGGTTCACCCAGGCGGTTGATTTGTTACGTACCACCATCGAAGCAGGAAGGAAGGTTATTGTCCTGGGCGTAGGCAAATCCGGCCAGATCGGCGAGAAAATCGCTGCCACGCTGACCAGCACCGGTTCTCCATCAGTGGTTTTAAATCCATTAAACGCTTTGCACGGCGATCTCGGCATCGTGAGCGCGGGTGATGCCGTCTTGGCGCTGAGTTACGGGGGTGAGACCAGCGAGCTCTTGAATATTCTACCGGCCGTGAAACGCTTTGAGGTCCGGTTGATTGCTTTTACCGGGGTTTTGTCCTCGACCTTGGCCCGGCACAGCGACGTCGTCCTGGATTGCTCGGTGCAACAGGAAGCGTGTCCATTGAACCTGGCTCCGACCTCGAGCACCACCGTCATGCTCGCGCTCGGTGATGCTTTGGCCATGGCATTACTGGAAGCGCGCGGATTTCAAAGAGAGGATTTCGCTAAGTTTCATCCGGGCGGCCGTTTAGGCAGGGTCCTTTTGCAGCGCGTGGCCGATGTGATGCGCCCGGAAGACCGGATGCCGATCGTTCCTCCCGACACGGATATCTTGACGGTCTTGCACACTATGAATGAGCGGCGTGCTGGTCTGGCCGTCATTGTCGACGCCGCGGGGAAATTAGCGGGTATTTTTACCCACGGAGATTTTGTCCGGGCGTTTGAGCGAAACCCGTCTATGAGCGGTGATCCGGTCTCTCGTTACATCAACAAACATCCAGTCACAATTGGGGTGAATCGGCTGGCGGTTGAGGTACTCAACGTCCTGGCGCAACATCGGATTGACGATTTAGTGGTAGTAGACGACACCAACCGTCCCGTCGGCATTATTGATTCACAAGATTTGACGAAGTTGAACCTTCTGTAATTGTTACCGTCTTTTCGTGATAAGATAGTTTTAGCCCCGGCAACCGTTTAGTTTGTTTAGTTCTTATGCCAGCAGCAAATGATCTCCGCAAAGGAATGGCTCTTCGTTACCATGGCGATATTGCCATCGTCCTTGATGTCCAGCATCGTACCCCAGGGAACCTTCGGGCCTTCGTCCAAGCTACTATCAGGAGTATTCGGACGGGCAAATCCAGCAACGTCCGCTTTAGCTCGACGGAGACCGTCGAACTGGTCGACGTTAACCGGCGGACGTTAGAGTATAGTTATAAGGATCAAGACGGATTCGTTTTCATGGATCCGGAGACGTATGAAACGGAGACGTTGACCGCGGATCTGCTAGCCAGTGCGAATGAGTATCTGACCGAAAATCTGGCAGTAGAGGTCCTTTATGCGGAAGGGAAAGCCGTCGAAGTCGAGTTACCGTCCTCAGTTACGTTGAAAATAGTCGAAGCACCGGAAGGTCTCCGCGGAGATAGCGCGAACAATGTGCAAAAGGCCGCCAAGCTAGAGACCGGTAAAACGATTCAAGTCCCTTTGTTTATCAAAGAAGGTGAACTGGTCCGGGTCGATACTCGCACCGGCGGCTACATGGGCCGGGCCTGAATAGGAGCGAGCGTGAACGCCGAGACCGCCGCGAACGAGCGTGAACGCTGTCGGAACACACTGTCCCGCATGAGAGCCGCTTTGAAGCTTGGCAGATCTATCCGATTACAGTCACCGAATGCCCTCGAGACAGGCAGACGGGCTCCCGGGACTAGCCCGTTGCTTGCCATGTGCGCTTAACGAACTCGAGAGAGCAATCTTCCGCGAAGCCGTTATATTGGCAGAATACTGCCGAATGGGATTTACGATACGCTTACAGAACGAATTCAAGCGTTCGCCAGTTCCCGAGACCTCGTGTGACTGCCCCGAAGGCTTTCGGTGGCTGCCACACACAGAACTACCAAACCTAGAAAGCGTCTCCGCTCGCTGCCCGTGCCCAACACGTTCTCGGCGCTTACGCTCGTTCCCGCTCGTTCCCGCTCGTTTCCATGAAGGCAAAGCCCCGTAAATTACGGACCGGTGCTGTGGCCAAGCGGTCCGCTCCACCTAGCGAAGGCGTCGTCATCCCGATTCGTTGGCTTAAGCAGGTGGTCGCGATTTTCCTGCTGCCGGTTGCCTGGATTCTGACAAGAGCTTTTTTCTGCAGCTTCACCCAGGCTACCATTAATCACGCTTTCTGGGTCTCGGAAGAGTTCTGGTTCTTTTCTCTGGGAGCCGTTCTTTGGCTAATCGCGTTCGTTGGGCTGCCTAAACCGATCGTGATGTATGTTTTCGGTCACGAGCTCACCCACGCACTTTGGGTTTGGTTAATGGGGGGAAAAGTGCGCGAGTTTCGGATCGGCTCGGACGGCGGCCATATCGTAACCGATACGACCAATTTGTGGATCGCGCTTGCTCCTTATTTTTGCCCGATCTACAGCGTAATAGTCCTCGGAATTTATGGCGGGTTAGGCTTGTTCGTTGATCTAGAGCCATACCACCGCTTGCTCTTCGGATGCATCGGTTTCACCTGGATGTTTCATATCACCTTCACTCTTTGGATGCTCTGGAACGGACAAAGCGACCTGATCGAGCATGGAACTTTCTTCTCCATGATGGTGATTTATCTCATGAATTTCCTGGTTCTAAGCCTGATGCTGATCCTGGCCAGCCGTGATGTGACCTTTGTTTCGTTTGGCAGAGAACTACTAGCCGGCGCCATGGATTTTTCCGACGGCGCAATGCGACTGGTTGGGCTGAAGTGAGCGAATGATCGTTTGCCGGAACGCACCGCCCAACGTCTGGAGGGGAGCCGCTTTGTCATATGGCATGGTCTGTCAGTCGGCACCAGGCGGCTCCCGAAAGCTACCCAGCGTGTCCTCATCAATCTAGGTGTCGAACGGATCGGTTGGCAGGAAGATGGGCGAACGTCAGGAACGACGGCGAATTCTGGGCTGCTTCCGGGAGCCGCCTGCTGCCAGCCTACAGACCCAGCCGCATTACAAAGCGGCTCCCCTCCAGGCGTTGGGCGCGGTCAACCGCTACCTAGCCAGCCCCTTCAGATGCCCGAATTCCGATTCCCAATGGGCCGGTAACCGCATCACTTTCATATCGGGAAGTTTGACCACAACCAGCATTTGCCGGCAGGTAATTAAGAGCTCATTGCCGGCCTCTCGCCGGATCGAAAACGCGCACCAGAAACGGGATCGCTCAAATTTCTCCAATTCCCCATGCACCACCAACCGGTCCCAAAGGCGGGCCGGGCGGCGATAATCAATCTCGGTACGAACCACCACCGGACATTCTTGCAGCTCCATCATTTCGCTCAACTTCCATCCCAGTTTTTCCGCGAGCAACGAACGGTTGGTTTCAATGAACCGCAGGTAAGCAATGTTGTGCACGACCCCTCCCGCGTCCGTGTCAAAAAACATTACTCGTTCAGTGGTCTCCATGGCTGGAGGGAGGGGTGCTGGTTCCATAGTCGATGCGAAAAACGTGGAGCGTGGTTAGCGAAGTAATCAGTAATCAGTGTGTCAGTAATCAGTAAAAAGGCGCGCGCCAGCAAAACCGGAGGTGCTGGTATCCCTCTTTTACTCGGTAATCATTACTGAATACTGAATCACTGATTACTTCGCGCCACCCTTCCACGTTCAGCGTTTACCCTTTCCGCTGCAATTGCCGCACGAGTTCCTCGGTCGACGTGACTGGAAGTTCACACGTAAAATGACGGCAAACGTAGGCTGCGGCTTTGCCATCAATCGGCCCCATTCCTTTCAGCGCCGGGACATGTTGAGATAGCCAGGCATCATCTGGATCTGCACAGAGCACGATTTTGTCCGGTAGAAAGAGCGGGCCGATCGCTCGTATTAGGGGTTCGTTTATCTTGTCCAATGTCGCCACTACCACTTGGACCGGCTCTGCCAGAAACCCGCATAAAGCGGCCAGCATTTGAGGTACCGCGATCGGGCTTTTTTCGAGGACGGCGGCAGAACTAGTCATGATTCGGTTGGCAGCGTCTCGGAATTCAGCTCGTTCAAAGATCCACCCTAAGCGGACCAAGTTCATCGCCGCCACCGAGTTAGCGGCCGGTTCAGCGCCATCATGGTCATCTCGTAACCGGAACAGAATATCCGGCGCACCTTCCTCAGTACTGAAATAGCCGCCTTTTGGGTCGGCAAATAAAGCGCCCATTTGTACCTGCAGTTCTCCGGCCCAACGCAACCAGCGAGTATCGAGGTCCGCTTCGTACAAGTCCAATAGGCCTTGAATGAGGAACGCGTAATCCTCGGCAAAAGCAAAGACCGAGCTTGGCCCCTCGCGATAGCTGCGTAACAAACGCTTTTGATAAAGATGACCTTGCACAAAATCGGCCGCTCGTTGCGCAGTTCTCAGATGGTCCGGATCACCCAGTACCTGAAAGGCTCTGGCGAACGCGGAGATCGTCATTCCGTTCCACGCGGTCACGATTTTGTCATCCAGATGCGGCCGGGGACGACGTCCACGCACCTCGAATAGTTTTTTTCGCGCTGAGGCCAATAGCTGTTGGATGTCGTCTACCGATTTACCGGTAAGCTTGGCCACTAATTCCGGTTCGCTTTGTTCAAAGAGAACATTCTCACCAGCTAACTCTCCATGCGGATCGCTGCCGGCAGAAACGTTCCCCCCGCTTTCAACTCCGTAAGCGCGACGAAACCCTGTAGCTTCGTCCGGGCTCAAAACCGCGTTGATCTCGTCGTCATCCCAAACGTAAAAGGCACCTTCTCGTTTGTGATCCGCATCTGCTGTCGGGAGGCTATCGGCGTCTTCTGCAGAATAGAACCCGCCTTCGGGAGAAGTAAGGTCTCGGCTGACATAGCCTAAAGTCTCCCGCGCGATTTGCGCAAACCAACTGTCACCGGAGATTTGAAACGCTTCTAGAAAAGCGACGGCCAGCTGGGCCTGATCGTACAGCATTTTCTCAAAGTGCGGAACATGCCAGCGGTCATCGACCGAATAACGATGAAAGCCGCCGCCGAGATGGTCGTACATACCTCCGTTGGCCATTTTCCTTAGGGAAAAGAGCGCCATATCCCGGGCTGGTTCGGATCCGGTGCGATACCAGTAGCGAAACAGAAAGTTAAAGACCGCCGGGCGCGGAAACTTTGGGGCCGGACTGAAGCCGCCTTCGGTCGCGTCGAAATTCCGAGCCAGTTGTTCATAGCCGAGATCCAGCCATTCTGCGCGCGGACCGGCAGTGTCTTTGCTGGTCGGGCTGACCAAGTAAGATTGGATGGCTTCGGTGAACCGGTTGCCCTGCTCGATAATCTTTTCGGGTTGTTTCGCCCAAATGTCGGCCAGACGGGTGAGCAACGAAGAAAATCCAGGGCGTCCATATCGATCGTCGGGAGGATAATAAGTTCCTCCTAAGAAGGGCTGGATAGTCGGGGTGAGAAACACACTCATCGGCCAGCCGCCTGAGCCGGTCGTACTTTGCACAAACAGCATGTAAACCCGGTCAACATCCGGTCTTTCTTCGCGGTCGACCTTGATGCTCACAAAGTGCTGGTTGAGGATCCCAGCAATAGCGGGGTTTTCGAATGACTCGTGCTCCATGACGTGGCACCAGTGACAGGTCGAATATCCCACCGATAGAAAGATCAGTTTGTTCTCAGTTCGCGCCTTAGCGAATGCTTCTTCTCCCCAGGGATACCAGTCCACCGGATTGTAAGCGTGCTGGAGCAAGTACGGGGACTTCTCATGAATGAGCCGATTCGTGTGTGGTTCTCCGCTCATACCCAACCAAACCACGATCCCTGAGAATAGCCAATTCGGAAGGAGCTTCCCGCGACTTCGGATTGACATTCGGCCTCCGGACGTAGAGGGTTGATCACCGTTAATATTCCCCTTAGTCATGTCATCGGCGGATTTAAACAACGGCAGTTCAGATTTCCGTCATCCCGAGAAGGTGGATTCGGTAGACGAATTGACCCGCGTCTACGGCGGATTAGCTCCCAAGATTTTCTTTAGCCAGCTGGTGCAAGACTTTCGGCTTATTCGTTCATTACAGCCTGAGCTCGAGCGTGCGTCCTTCCTTTATCGGCGAATGCGCGGCTACCGGCTTTGGCTTTGGTTCTGTACGGTTATTTGGATCTCCGTTCTTACGGTGCCGATCCTTTGTCTGATTTCGCCGGCCGATCTGGGCCTGATCTGGTTTATCTGTGGCCTCTGTGCTGAGGGTCCAACCACTTTGGTTTGGTGGAAGATTCATCAGAAATGGATCTCCTGCCGGCGAGATTACACGCGTTGGCTGCGTTTGGTGCACCGGCGGGTCGCGGAAGAAGAAGGCTGACTCGCGGCGCGCGCTTCAACGTTTGATGGGAAACTGGTCCCGGTTTATTGGCCGCACCAACAAGACCGGACAGGGCGCGTGATCAAGAACAAACCTCGCCACATGTCCTACTGATTTGGGGCCGATCTGATGTTTGTCTCGGTATTCAGCCCGGGGACAAATTACAATTAAATCCGCCCGCCATTCGGCAGCCGCATTGACAATTTCTCTCTCCGGGCGCCCCTCGCGTTCGAAGACCTCGGCGCCGGGCAGGTACCGCAAACCTTCATCGACGATTTCTCGAGCTGAGCTCTGCTCAACTTCACGCATTTGCCGTTCTCGCGCAGGCGGAGGAGCAGGTGGTCGATAAAAACGCTCGCGGGTATGCTCGATCTCCCGGTGCGGACCTTGATCGACGACATAGATGATCGCCACGACTGGATCCTTGGAAACCATTTCCGTCGCCCCGCTGACTGCTTCGACGTTGGTTCCGTCGAGGCAACAGAGTATGCGCATAGCTTAGCTCCTTTCTTCTCTTCGATTACAGAAGTAACCAGATAGTCAGTGCTCCCGCGAGCAACATGATCGGAGTTACTATCACACCGACCTTGAAATAATCGAGACCGGAGACGTCGATGCCTTGTTTGCGCAAAATCAATAACCATAAAACGGTCGCCAATGAACCGACCGTGGTAAGATTGGGGCCAAGATCACAACCAAACATAGTAGCAGCCAAAAACCCGTGCTGAACCGCCACCGGAGCATGCTGGATACTTCCTAAAGCCGAGGTCATTACCACCGCCATCGGGATATTGTTGAGCAGATTCGTGCCCAGTGCTGCTCCCGCGGTACCCACCATCACTGCTCCAAAACTGTTTCCACCTGAGAGCTGCAGCAGCCAATGGCCTAAAGCGGCGGTAAGGCCGGTATCTTCGATCGTGCGCACGACGATCGCCATTCCGGCGATGAAGCCGAAGATAGACCAAGAGATCCGTTTCCCGGTCTCCTTCACGGTGGCTTGCTTCCAGCCAACCGCTCCCAGCAATAGTAACAGAGCTCCTCCCACCGCGACCAAAGAAAGCGGGAACCGGGCAGCTGACGCCAGTACATAAGCCATCGCGACCCCGATTAGAACGACGCAGGTGTACCGGAAATAAGCGCGATGTTTCACGGTTTCCTCCGCCGAAGGCAATCGCTCAAGCTGAAACCGGCCTTGAAGCTCTCGCCGATAAAGCAGGAAAAAAATCCCGATATTAATCCCGATCACGATCAAGCTTGGCAGGAACAACAGCCGCAAAAACGTGAACAGATCCATCGGAAAATGGGACAGCATGATGATGTTAATCGGATTGCTGACCGGTAACAAAAAGGAGGCCGTGTCGGCGATGAAGGTGCAGGCAAACAGAAATGGCAGCACCGGCAACCGTAGTTTCGTTACCAGGACATAGACTACCGGGGTCAGGATCAACGCGGTAGCGTCGTTGGAGAGAATCATCGAGATTAAGCTCCCCAAAAGAAAGACGTTCAGGAACAGTAACGAAGCTCTATCCCGGGCAAAGCGGGCGGCCTGAACTGCCAGCCAATCAAAAAGACCGGCTGCCTCAGCCAACGCTGATAAGCCCATCATTCCGAGGAAAAAGAGGAACGTGTTCCAATCGCGGTAAAGGGTAAAAAAAGCGTCGACGGGACTGATAAGGCCAAGTAGCAACAGCAGACCGGCTCCGGCCATCGCGATCACCGCTTCATTCCAGCGGAAGGGACGTGTCATAATGCCGATCAGCGTTAACACTCCCACTAACGACGCGATTAATGTCTTGGTGAGCTCAGGTACGGTGATGAACTGGAACAACTGATCCTTTCTGGCTGACTATTCTGCTAACGGTTTCTTGACCGTTGTTCGGTGAGTGTCCTGTCCCATAAATAGCGTGGCTTTCGTCCCGCGGCCGCGGGATCGGTTACGTATCGATCTAGATATGCGCCCTCCTCGCGTCCCGCGGCCGCGGGACCGGCGGCCCATTTTGATCGCAACGAAAGCCACGTTATTTATGGGACCGGACACTGGTCACGCACAGAGACAGGAAACGATGAAAATCGACGTAGCGCGTGTAAATAGTGGTAACCCCCGGTCGTCCTCATCTTAAAGACCAGATATTGAACATGGAAATCTGTCAATTGAAGCCGGAATTTCTCACGTATGCCAGCGCGGTTGGTGAGAAATGACGACTGACCACATGCAACGTCCGGTCCGCGAGTTTGCGCGGCAAGATTTTGTCCAACTCCAGCAAACGATGCGGGTGGACGAAGCGTTGAAGTTTATTCGTAACTATCGCTCGGTCGGGCAATCACTGATCTATTTCTATGTCGTCGATGAGCGGTCCCGCCTGGTCGGCGTCTTGCAAACGCGCGCCCTGCTCACGGCTCAACCAGACGAAACCTTGACCGATGTCATGATCCGCCGGGTGATTGCTATTCCAGAGAACGCCATCTTGCTCGAGGCGTGCGAATTCTTTGTCCTGCACAAATTTCTGGCGTTTCCCATCGTGGATCAAGAACGCCTGATCGTAGGCGTGATCGACATTAACTTGTTTAACGAGGAAGTTTTCGGGATCCCCAAGACCGAGTCCAACGATGATTTGTTTCAAGCCATCGGCTTTCATATCGCGCAAGCTCGCTATGCATCGCCTTTCAGGGTTTTTCGTCTTCGATTTCCCTGGTTACTGGTAACGATCGCCGGAGGCACCGTGTGCGCATTCATTGCGCAGGCGCACGAGCAGACGCTTCAGCGTGCTCTCGTGGTCGCGTTCTTCATGACCCTCGTCTTAGCCCTGGGCGAAAGTGTCGCCGTACAATCGTTGGCACTGGTCTTAGAGACGCTGCGCCTGCGACAAGTCACCCCCGTCTGGTTCTTTAATGCCTGTAAACGCGAGGCATTAACCGCCTTACCACTGGCGGCAGCGACGGGTTTCGTGGTGTTTGTCGTAGTACTGGTTCTGGAGCACGCCGTCTGGCCAGCGCTGGTCATTAGCGGAAGTCTGGCTGTCGGGTTGGGCGTTGCCTGTCTGCTCGGGATCAGTATCCCGACCTTGTTACACGTCGCCAAGCTCGATCTCACGATCGCTACCGGTCCCATCACCCTGGCGACGACCGACATCACGATGTTGTTGCTGTATCTAGGGATAACCAGCTCGTTGTTGTAGGCGGGCGACCTGGCCGGCAAATGGACCGAGTGGACTCAGTGGACCGCATAGTTCCCGCAAACGTGTAGCAACTTCCTGGTCCACTCCGTCCACTCCAGTCCACTGTGTCTACTCCGTCCACTTGCCGGCCCCGGTGATTTGCTTTGGATGCATGACGATTCTTGGCCTATTGGTGCGAAATGTCTTCGGATAAAGAAAATTCGCGGGTGTGGTTCATAACCGGGTCTTCAACCGGCTTCGGCCGGATCTTGGCGGAGTTGCTTTTGAAACGAGGGGAGCGTGTTGCCGTGACCGCGCGCAATCCCGACCAGATTCAGGATCTGGTTTCCGGCTACAAAGACACTGGTTTGGCGCTGGCACTTGATGTCACCCAACCCAAACAGGTGGCCGCCGCCGTTGCCGAGACAGAGAAATTTTTTGGTCGCATCGATGTATTGGTCAACAACGCTGGCTACGGTTATTTGGCCGCGATCGAAGAAGGCGAAGAGGATGAAGTACGAGCGATGTTTGATGCCAATTTTTTTGGTTTGGCGGCGATAACCAAAGCCGTGCTGCCCGGGATGCGCGCTCGGCGCACCGGACACATTGTGAATATCACGTCAGTCGGCGGTCTGGTCGGAAATCCAAGCGCCGGCTATTACGCAGCCACCAAATTTGCGGTTGAAGGTTTATCTGAGGCTTTAGCGAAAGAAGTGGAACCCTTAGGTATTCGGGTAACCGCCATCGAGCCCGGTCCCTTCCGCACGGATTGGGCAGGGCGCTCCTTAAAAGTAGCCAGGGAGCCGATATCCGACTATGAGGAGACAGCCGGTGCTCGCAAACGGCAGATTGCCGAGCGCAGCGGGAAACAGCCCGGTGACCCCACTCGCGCTGCTGAAGCGATTATTACGATAGTCGATGCCGAGAAGCCGCCCCGCAATCTGTTGCTAGGCAAGATTGCCTTAGACATGACCAAAGAAAAGCTGGCCGGCTTTACTGAAGCTATGGAGCAATGGGAAGCATTGTCTTTGGGAACAGATTTCCCGGACTAACGCACGCTTCTCAGTTATGAGCACAGTCCGTTTTTCCAAGGTCATTCAGGCCTGCGGAAAACCGGACTTTCATTTGCTCCTGATCGATCCGGCAAAGGACAAGACGCTGCAGGCAGCGATTAAGTCGGATCGAGTCATGACGCTTTATCAACAATCCGGCGAAACGGATCATGGGATCGTCGGCTTTGAACAAGGACGTTCCCGTCAGTTTCTGGTATTCCCGAAGCCGCTGCAGGCTTTTCAGGGTCAGCGAATCGTTGGGATCAAATACGAGCTGCTCGAGGACGCTTCTACCCCGAAACCGGAACCGGCGAAGAAAGAGCCGGTGAAACCAGCGGCGGAAAAACCACACGAACCCGCATCGGCAAAAAAAAGCAGCGAGCCTTCGAAACGAGCTGATCCGCAAACTCCGACCGTACTGCCAAAGGCCGCCGCTAAACCGAAAGAAGCGGAACGTATTGATGAAAAGGCCCCGGATCAGGGGAATTCCGGAGCCGACTCCGAAGATAAAGTCGTCAAATTCCAAAAGCCTGAACCTGCGGAGCAGCGGGCAGTAGCAAGTGAACGCGACGACATCAAAGAACTGAAGCAGCGGGTGCGCGAAGCGATGGATGCCCTTGAACAAGGGAAACAGGTAGTTGCGTTCAATCTGTTAAAACGCATCCTTGAAAACGACCTAGACCGTCACAAGTAGCTTAAGGGGATGCAAATTGGACCGCATCACGAAAGGCACCGACCAACCTTGTCCGGATCCCGCAACTGTCACGCGCGTTAACCCGAGACGAAGATAGATTGTATCATCGGCAGATTACACAGATTACGCAGATTTACGGCTTAGGATGGATCTAACGCAGCTGAAAGAATAGCGTCCTGAAGCGCATGCGTCTCTCGCCGTGGAGTTCAACTAAACCCCTGAGCGAAATCTGTGTAATCTGCGTATTCCGTGGATGATATAAGTCTTCCTCACCGCGCTCGCCCACAGTCGATTGAGCTCGCTCACCCTCCGGTTAACGGCTAAGGTTAGCGTGACGCAGGACGCCTAAAGACGAGGACGATTCTTGGCCAGTCAGGAGGAGACCACTCATGAATGACGTTTTTATCTGCGATGCGATACGAACCCCTTTTGGACGTTATGGCGGAACGTTGGCGTCCGTCCGAGCTGACGATTTGGCGGCAATTCCAATTCGCGCATTGATCGACCGAAATCCGCATGTCGATTGGGATGCAGTTGACGACGTCATTTACGGCTGCGCCAACCAAGCGGGCGAAGACAACCGCAATGTTGGCCGAATGGCTCTGCTGCTGGCCGGGCTATCGGAAACCGTACCGGGGACAACGGTTAATCGGCTGTGCGGATCGAGCTTGGATGCCATCGCCATCGGCGCCCGCGCCATCAAATCGGGGGAAGCAGAGTTAATCATTGCAGGCGGTGTGGAGAGTATGTCGCGCGCCCCATTAGTTCTGGCTAAAGCCGATGCTGCTTTTAGTCGTAACGCCGAGATTTACGATACCACCATCGGGTGGCGGTTTGTGAACCCGCGGATGCAAAAGCTCTACGGCATCGATTCGATGCCGGAAACCGCGGAAAACGTTGCCGAACAGTTCCACGTCGACCGTCAGGCTCAAGATGCCTTTGCCTTACGCAGCCATCAGCGTTGGGCGGCTGCTCACCAAACCGGGTTTTTCAAGCGTCAGCTGGTTCCGGTTGAGGTCAGGCAGAAAAAAAATGAATCCGCCATGGTTACCACGGATGAACATCCTAGGCCGGATACTACCCTAGAGGCATTAGCGAAACTGCGAACCGTAGTAAAGCCAGACGGCACGGTGACAGCGGGAAATGCTTCCGGCATTAATGATGGAGCCGGCGCCGTCCTACTGGTGTCGGAACGGGCACTAATTAAGTATCGATTGACGCCGCGAGCTCGAGTGGTTGCGTCCGCCACTGCCGGAATCGAACCGAGAATCATGGGGATGGCGCCGGTCTCAGCGACGCAGAAGGTGCTAAGCCTGGCTAGCCTCGAGCTTTCGCAAATGGATGTCATTGAATTGAATGAGGCTTTCGCAGCTCAAGCGTTGGCGGTGATGCGGCAACTAGGGTTTCCGGATGATGCCCCTCATATTAATCCGAACGGAGGGGCTATTGCTATCGGACATCCACTGGGCGCCAGCGGTGTTCGTCTAGCGGCGGCAGCCGTCAATCAACTCGAAAGCATCAGCGGTCGCTATGCGCTTTGCACGATGTGTATCGGCGTTGGTCAAGGGATCGCGATGATCCTCGAAAACTGCGTCGGATTTGTGGAAGAGGTTTCCGAAGAAGACGCCGAGCACGAGATTCAGCCCGACGAAGAAGATCTCATCGAGGTCCTTCCTGCAGAACGCAAGGGTGCGCTGACGATCGAGGCAAAAAGTAAGTCCAAGGGCGTGGCACGAAAAAGTGATCAGTAATCAGTGGGTCAGTAATCAGTTCGGAAAAGGCCTGAGAAATGTTCTGTACTGATTCTCTTGGGCCACCCCTCTCAACTTGCCGAAAAACCCTCGGTTCGCCTCGGCGCATTGACACGGAGCTACGGCAGCGTTTGGTAAAGGCGTAATCATGATCGCTGCGCCGGGTTCAATCAGGAAGGGAGAGCACAAGGATCGAGATGCCTGATTGTTGCGAAGAGGTCGTCGACGCGCACGAACCCAGCCGTCCAAATTTAACTGCCTTCATTGTCTGTCTGGGATGTGTGGTCGTTTTGCTCGACATCTCAATTGTCAATGTCGCTCTCGAACCGATTGCCCTTGGACTTGGCGGCAGGCTAAGCGATCTGCAATGGATTGTTGATGCCTACACCGTAGCATTTGCCAGTTTTCTTCTCACCGCTGGTACTGCTGGTGACCGTTTCGGAAATAAACAAGTTTTTGCGGTCGGATTTCTTTTATTCACGATCGCCTCCGTGGTTTGTGGCGCGGCGGGTAACCTGTCGGGATTGATCGGCGCCAGAGTGGTTCAGGGGATCGGCGCTGCGCTGATTATCCCCTGTTCACTCACGCTGTTGAATCATGCCTACGATGATCCGATCCAACGCACGAAAGCCTTCGGTTGGTGGGCCGGTAGTGGTGGAGCTTCGGTCGCAGCCGGGCCCTTAATCGGTGGCTTTCTCGTCCACGCGTTTGGTTGGCGTAGTATTTTTTATGTCAATCTGCCGATCGGTTTAGCTGCCATTTTCCTAACCAGTCGTTACATCCACCATGAACAGCCGCGTCCTGGACAGAGAATCGATTTGGCCGGCCAGTTGGTCAGTCTTTTAGCTCTGGCCTCATTGACCACCGTCTTAATCGAAGGAACCAATTGGGGATGGTTTTCTCCGGGCATCGTTGGCTTAAGCGCTGCCGCTGTCGGGTTATTATTCCTATTCGTGGTGATTGAACGGCGACAGTCTCAGCCGATGCTTCCGCTCACGCTTTTTCGATCGGCCCAATTCACCACGGCAACTTTGCTCGGGCTTCTACTCAGCTTTTCGTTCTATGGTTTGATCTTTACGCTCAGCCTTTATTTTCAACAAGCGCGACATTTCACTCCCTTACGGACCGGGTTTGCTTTCCTACCCGTAACCGCTCTGCTGACCGTGATGAACGTTTTTTCCGGGAAACTCGCCGCGGTTCGCGGGATGCGGTTTCCCATCGCGACCGGTTTTGTCGTTGCCGGAATTGGTTTCTTATGGTTGGGCTTGGCTACCAACACATTCGTTAGTTACTCCGGTCTGCTGCTGCCGTTGCTATGCGTAGGCGCTGGTGTACCGCTTATTCTGCCGCCTCTGACCACTCTGGTATTAGCATCAGTAGATCGATCGCAAGTTGGTCTGGCTTCCGCCACCTTAAACACCGGCCGTCAGATTGGAGCCGCCGCCGGCGTAGCCGTCTTAGGGTCGCTGCTCAGGGCTGCCCCCAACCTGGTTACCGGTTTTCGCTGGGGTATGATCACTTCCAGCATCATCTATCTTGTCGGTACTGTGATAACCCTGCGGTTTATCTCGCGGGCAGTGAATTTAGGGACTGAAATTAGTGTCGAACGGATGGCGAATTAGTTTGAAAGAACGATATCGTTCGCCAACACGAGCTCTCTGATCTTAATTTCGAGGCGACAGCAACGGGGTGAGGCGGTCAACCGTACCCGGAATACGCTCACTGCTTTTTCAGTTCAGCATTAGCCAAAATATATTCGAGGTAAGCGGTCTGATGGGCAGCTACACATTTGCTGAAATAGTCGGTGGCCTTTTGACCATCCCCAGCCAGCCGGCGCTTTAGTCCAGCAAAAAAAAACGCTTCGGCAGTTTGTCCTCGGATGGCGACCTCGTTGTAGGCTCTCTTCGACGCCGCCAGAAGCGTTGCCTCATCGGACTTGTCTAATAAAAACTCAGCCATTGCCGTCATCCAAGGTTCTGCATTCGCTAGATTTCGATTTTGAAGATAGTCGGTTAACCCTTGGTTAGCTTCTGCGCCCCGCTTCAGTTCGGCTAGTACTATCCAAAGGTGGATTTGGTCGTAGAACCGCTGCCGATCCGTTTGGGATCGTTCGATCGAGGTTTGCAGATCCGCTAATGCACCGTCCAGGTCGGCGCTGGCTAGCTTGATTACTGCGCGGCCATGGTAACCAAGCGCATCCATTCCATCGAGTTTTACCCCGGTATCATAGTCAGCCAGCGCCCCCGCCAGGTCGCCTTTCGCTCCTTTCAGGAAGCCGCGGTAACGGTAGCCTGCTGCAATTTTTGGATTCAGCTCAATCGCTTTGTTAAAATCGCCCTCGGCTTGGTCTAATTCGCCTAGGCGAATTCGGATTGCTCCACGATCCAGGTAGGCGGCCGCGGAATCCGGCCGCAATGCGACTTGCACATCCTCGTCGGCTATCGCGGCGTTGGCATCGCCTTTGTCGAAATTGGCAAACCCGCGATAGGATAGAGCCGAGGCGTTTCGCGGATTTAGTCGCAATGCTTGATTGTAATCGACGGCCGCTCCCTCGGGGTCATGTTTCTCTTGCTTAGCTCGACCTCGCTCCACATAGGCGACTTCCATGCGGGGATCGGATTTGAGCACCAGCGTAAACCCGGCAATAGCACCGTCGTTGTCCCCCAGATCAAATTTGGTGAGAGCCTCCCAATAGTAAAGATTATTAAGGCTGTTAGTAAGTTGTTGTTCCTGGTGAAAGCTAGTGGTGGCGCCATTGAAATTCAGGAACAACAGATTTCGTAACCCGTGTGTGCGATTAGCTTGGATGAATTGTTTTTGTAACTTGATGGCTTCGTCGTAATCGCCGAGCGCTCCCGAAAATTCTTTCAACAACCGGTTGGCGCCGGCGCGATCCGTGTAGGCGGTGATCAGCCGAGGACCATGTTGCAACGCCTTGGTATAATCTTCGATCGCGCCATGCAGGTCGTGACGCGCTTGCTTCAAGCCTCCACGATAGAGGTAGCCTTGAGCAAATGTTGGGCTTTGAGAGATTACTTTGTTGTAATCCGCTAGTGCTCCATCGAAATCAGACTGCGCTTGCTTGGCTCTACCTCTACCGAGATAGGCTGACCAGAACAAGGGTGTTAGCTGAATCACGGTATCATAGTCGGCAACTGCTCCGGCAAAATCGCGCAGGCCCTGTTTGGTTTCGCCTCGATAGTAATAGGCGAGCATTAAATCTTTACGAAGTTCAAGCGCTTTGGTGAAAAGAGTGCTGGCTCCGGCTAAATCGCCGCGGTTCTTGTGGTTTAACCCCCAGTTGACGTACATATCCGCGGTCGGTGGACTCATCCGCACGCTGCAGCCCATCGGTAACGCCACTAAGAGAGCTAGCAGGAGCTTCTTCATCGGTCAAAAAAGAGTAAGACGAACCGCAGGCTTACGGAAATAGCACAAATCAAATTGAACCGCGAATGGACACGAATTGACGCGAATTTAAGAGCTTAAGCGCAAATAGATACGAGGCACGAACCTTCAACCGTAGATAAAAAATGCAAGACGCCGCCACTACGTTCAGGTCCACATTCGTGTCCATTCGCGGTTTACATTGCCCAGCGCGGCAAGGTCCGGGAGGCGTCGGTTAAAGCGCGGTCTAACTGACGCCAATTTGGTTCGAATCGCTCGACCAACTTCCAAAACCGGCTGGAATGATTCAGCTCTTTAGTATGGCAGAGTTCGTGCAGCAGCACATAAGTGGCGATATCCGGCGCCACAAATAATAAACGAGCGTTAAGACTAATGTTCCCTCTTCTGGAACAACTACCCCAACGCGTCTTTTGTAACCGCACGGTGAGTCGAGCATATTTTAGCCGGGTTTTCTCGCTCAATTGTTTAAGCCAAACGTGAAAAACATTTTCAGCTCGGGCTATCAACCAGGCTCGCAGTATTGTCTGCCAGCCACGGTCGCGCAGATCGCCGCGCAAATGCAGATGATAGAGCGGTCTCTCCACTAACTTGAGGCGGTCTCCGGTGACCTGCTCGAGAGTAATCGTCCAGGTCTCGGCAACCGCCGGTAACGAGATTGTCGTCGGTGGAGTCTTTAACTCCCGGCTTGCCGCTAATTGATCTTCGCCGAGTTTCTTCAGCGCCCGTTCAATCCAGATTCGATTTTTGGCTAATACCGCCGGGATTTGGCGGCGAGCAGCGGCAGACGGAACCACCACCTCTAAACCGTGTGCGACGGTCACTCGCAAAATGATTCTTTTTGCCCGCCGATTTTCACGGACTCGGTACCGGGGCATCTCCGCGAGCGACAGGAAGAGCTGATCGGGTACACGCATCAATGGTTGCAAAAACAGGCGGTAACTATTCGCAGGGATATACTCAATTTATGGGGGTCACCTCAGCTAAAAATTTTAAAAGTATCTCGTTAAAGTCATGTGGCCGCTCCACGTTACCGATATGAGCTGCTCCGGTCAGGAGCTTTAATTGGGCGTTTTTGATCTTGGACTGGATTGCTTTCGAAGCGTTTTCCGGAAAGGCTTGATCCAGTTCCCCCGGAACCAGCAAGGTTGGCGCTGCAATACTCGGAAGTCGATCGACCGTATCGAGCTCCTGGATGGCTCTACACCCGTTGATGAATCCAGCCGGGGATGTTTTTCTATAGAGCGACCTTACCCAGTCGATTGTCGCCGGCGCCGAGCCGAGAAATTGAGGGGTGAACCATCTGCTAATGCTGCCTTCGACCTGAGTCTCGATCCCACCTTCGTTCACACGCGCGATCCGCTCTGCAAAGGTTTTCTTTCCTGCCTCGTTGGTTTGAGCCCCCGTACTGCAGAGGACTAGCGCTTGCAGCCGGTTGGGATAAAGCAACGCGAAATGTTGAGCGATCATACCGCTGATTGAAAGCCCGACCAAGGTTGCTCGGCCTGTATGGTCGAGCAGTGCCGCCAGATCGGTAGCGAGATCATCGAACGAATCCTGGCCCACCGGAGGGTCGCTCTCGCCGTGGCCCGGAAGATCATAAACTAGTACCCGGAATTTCGCGCTTAAGAGCGGCAGCTGGTATCCCCAGATCTCGCTACTGGATCCCAAGGCGTGACCAAGCACGATTACCGGAGCGTTCTCTGGCCCAAGCCAGCAGTAAGCAATGTTTCTTCCTCTAATCTCCGTCTTTTGTTTCATTCGATTTTTGTCGGTTGCACGGTTCCCGGCGCTGACGTTCCGGCACGGTGCCATTGTCGTCAATCTAACGCGGCGTGAACGTTGTCTGGTCGGGGCTTGCCGTACCTCATCCCGAAGGGATTGAATGAGGGTAGCCAGGCAGTTTACTGCCTGGGGCGTGACCTAAAGATACCCGTCCCTATAAGGGCACGGTATGAATGATTCACCCCTCGCAATTCCAATCCCAGGATTGTGCAAATATCGCCGGTTTTCCCAACAGCTTTATCTGATGGCATACCTTGGGATAAATCGCATCGCACCGTACCCTACGGGACGGATCTTCGTTTTCATACATCCCAGGCAGTGAACTGCCTGGCTACCTTCATCTAGTCCCTACGGGACAAAGATTAAGTCTCCGGCAGTTGACGCAAATTGACATTTACAGGAACGTTCTAGATTCTGAATTTGTCGGGCCTCAGGTTCGTGCTTAGAGTGTGCCTCGCCTTAGCTGAATCACAAGTCAGCGGCGAGGCTCGATACCATACGAGTCAAACAGATTAAATTTCTAAGACAGGGTGAAAAAATCGTTTAATTGGAGCTTATCGAAATGGAAACAATAAGATGTGAAAATGTTCCCGTTCCCCTTGGACGGGTCGGATTGGGAACTTGGGCGATCGGCGGTTGGATGTGGGGCGGCTCCGATGAAGCGGAATGTATCCAGACGATTCAACACGCGATCGATTCCGGGATCAACCTGGTCGACACGGCACCGGTTTATGGCTTTGGGCGATCGGAGGAAATTGTCGGTAAAGCGCTGGCCGAGGGCGGGAGACGAGACCGCGCCGTTTTAGCGACGAAGGTAGCCTTGGAATGGACCGAGGACGGGAAAGTTTATCGGAACTCAACCCCGGCTCGGATCCGCAAAGAGATCGAAGACTCACTTCGGCGGCTCAAGACCGATCGTATCGACATTTACCAGGTCCACTGGCCTGATCCGTTGGTCGCCATCGAAGAAACTGCCGGAGCACTATTGGAGCTCCAAAAACAAGGCAAGGTACTGGCTCTGGGGGTGAGTAATTATTCGCCGGAGCAGATGGATAGTTGGCGTAAGCTTGCTCCTCTGCATACGACGCAGCCTCCTTACAACATTTTCGAGCGGGAGATCGAGGCGGATGTCCTTCCATATTCCTTGGAGCACAAGTTGATCGTACTTTCGTACGGCGCTATTTGCCGCGGGCTGTTGTCCGGGAAGGTGACAGCAGAACGAAAATTTGAAGGTGACGATTTGCGAAACAAAGATCCTAAATTCCAGCCGCCTCGGCTCAGCCAATATCTGGCTGCCATTAATCGGCTCAGTGCTTACGCCAAAGAAAAATATGGTCGGAGCGTTTTAGCCTTTGCCGTGCGTTGGATCCTTGATCGCGGAGATACGATGACTGCTTTGTGGGGTGCTCGCTCTGCGAATCAGTTGGATGCAGTATCAGAGGCCTTTGGCTGGAAGTTGGATTCCGAGGATTACAGGCAGGTCGATAAGATCCTGGCGGAGACAATCAAAGACCCGGTAGGCCCTGAGTTTATGGCGCCGCCAAGTCGAACGCCCTGAACGCCGGGAACGCCGACAACGCCGTGAACTCGACGCCTCTGTCCAGCGGCACGCGAGACCAGTTCTCTGCGTTCTGGTTTTCCCAAAAATCAGGATCGGAGAGTTTGTTTTCCTTCACACTATCTACCTTCAGTGGCTAATTTCGTTGGCGCCGCTTTTGATCGCTCACGGCGATGGCGGCGTTCGCGGCGGTGACGGCGTTGTAAATGGTAAATGAACTGGGACGAACTGTATCAATCGAAAGATACGCCTTGGGAGAAAGGAGCTGCTGCTCCGCCCCTGTTAGAATGGTTGCGTAAACGCGGCCCGTTACAGGGGGAGGTACTGGTGCCGGGATGCGGTTATGGACACGATGTTCGCGCCATCGCCGCAGCTTCGTCCGAGAGTGTGGTGGTCGGTATCGATATTGCCGCCACTGCTCTCAAGGAAGCTCTGAAATATCCTGGTGTCGGCCGGGAAGTGTTTCAATCCGCCGACATCTTTGCGTTACCCGAATTGTTACAGAACCGGTTCGATTGGGTCGTTGAGCACACGTGTTTCTGCGCGATTCAACCGGAACGACGCGTGGATTACGTGAAGATGGTGGTTTCAGCCTTGAAACCGAATGGAAGTCTCTTAGCGATCTTCTTTTTAAATCCGTGGGACGCCGAAGACGAAATCCCTGAAGGCGGCGGTCCCCCGTTCGGTGTGACCAAAGAGGAACTGGATAAGCTCTTCAAATCCCAATTTGATCTGATCGAAGAGTTCAGGCCAACTATCTCTTATCCCGGACGCGAAGGCCGGGAGATTGTGAGGCGACTGCAGAAGACACGTGTGGGTCCCGCGGGAGCGTAACGGCGTATCGGCGTTACAGGCGCGAAGCGCGTCCTGCCATGAAATGGCAAAACAGAATAGCCCAGGGCTTCAGCCCTGGGTAAGGCCAATCACAGAAGCGCCCTGAAAGTGGCGCCCGAAATCGATCGTATCGACCCAAGACATACAAATAGCGAGGTCGTCTTTGAGGTTTGTCACATCGGTCAGACGATCACCCTTGTCGGTCGCCACTTTCAGGGCGATTCCGTGTCCTGACCGTACCCAGGACTAAAGCCCTGGGCTATTCTGTTTTGCCATTTCATGGCATAGGACGTCCGGCGCTTGGTGCTTGCTTTTTCGAAACCATCCGTCTGTGCGTGAAACGCCGAACGCCGAACGCCGAACGCCGAACGCCGAACGCCGAACGCCGAACGCCGAACGCCGAACGCCATCACGTCCCATAAAGCCGGTCTCCGTAATCTCCCACGCCGGGTAAAATGTATTTTCGCGAGTCAAGCTCCCGATCGAGAGTCGCCGCGAAAATCGGAATCGATTGATCCACGGCTTCGACGGCTTTCACTCCTTCCGGTGCCGCAACCACGCACACGACCGAGATGTTCTGTCCCCCATTCTCTTGAACCAGTTGGATAGCTTGTACTGCGGAACCACCGGTTGCCAGCATTGGATCCAAAACCAGGACATGGCGTCCGGCTACCGGGGGTAGTTTGCAATAGTAGTTCCGAGCGACCGCGGTCTGATGGTCACGCTCCAATCCGACGTACCCGATACTGAGATCCGGAAAGAGGTCAGTGTACGGCTGTACCAGACCGATAGCCGCTCTCAAGATAGGAACCAAAATCAGAGAATCGCTTAAAACCTGTCCCTGATAGGTTTCTAACGGCGTTTCGATCGTCGTCTCTTTCGTCTGCAGATCTCGAGTCGATTCTAAGGCCAGCAACAGCCCGATTTGGTAGTTCAAGGTCCGAAAGGTGACCGGTTTAGTAGTCCGATCCCGTAAATGCGTAATGATATGCGCAGCAAGTGGATGGTTAAGCAGGTGGAGCATTGACCGGCAAGAATACAGAAGCCAGGAGCCAGAATCCAGAAGGCTGTCGCTTCTCCAATACCGAAAGCAAAAGGGCGGAGTTCGAAGAGCTGTACCCATTCCGGTTGAAAATTTTAACCGGAGCGCCCATTCTTCGGGTTATGTCCGATTCTGTCTCAACCCCCGGCGCGAGCTTAGCTGCTGGTCATTCTCGCGGAAAGTATCGCACCTTACCGGATCAACAGCTGACCAAAATGCCCCCAGGCGTGCCGTACATCATCGGGAATGAGGCAGCCGAACGATTCAGTTTTTATGGGATGCGCGCGATCCTCACGGTTTTCATGACGAAATATCTCTTGGATCGGAGCGGCCATCTCGCCGTGATGGGGGACGACGAAGCCGGGACCTGGAGCCATATGTTTGTTTCCGCCGTCTATTTTTTGCCGATTTTGGGTGCGCTCCTCTCAGATGGATTACTAGGAAAATTTCGGACCATCTTCTTCCTATCCATCGTCTATTGTTTCGGCCACTTTTCGCTGGCTTTGGACGATACGCGTCTCGGATTATTCTTAGGTCTCCTTCTGATTTCGTTTGGCGCCGGCGGAATTAAGCCTTGTGTCTCCGCCAATGTGGGAGACCAATTCGGCCAAGGGAACAAGCACCTGCTTCCTCGGGTGTTCTCCTGGTTCTACTTTTCTATTAACGTCGGCTCGTTCGCCTCTATTTGGGTCTGCCCCATGTTACTCGACGATCCAAGATTTGGGCCGCATTATGCGTTCGGGCTACCGGGCATATTCATGGTTATTGCCACGATCGTGTTTTGGCTCGGACGCAAGAAATTCGTGCATGTTCGACCTGGGGGTCTTGGTTTCATTCGCGAAGCCATGAGTCGCGAAGGGCGTTCTGCTATCGGTCAATTATTCTTGATCTATCTGTTCGTTGCGATTTTTTGGGCCCTGTGGGATCAAAGCGCCGGAATCGAATGGACACTACAAGCCGAGCATTTGGATCTCAATTTTCTTGGGCTCAAGTTCTTGGCCGCCCAAGTCTCCGATGCCAATGCGATCCTCATCCTAATTTTCATCCCGTTATTTAGCTACGGCCTTTATCCGCTGATCAATCGGGTGTTTCCGTTAAATCCACTACGTAAGATCGGTATTGGTCTCTTTGTGACGTCAATTTCGTTTGCCATTGTCTGGTGGTTACAGGTTCGGATCGATGCCGGCCAGACTCCAAATGTCGGATGGCAATTGTTAGCCTATGTATTTCTGACGGCCGGCGAAACGATGGTCTCAATAACCGGGTTAGAGTTTTCTTATACTCAGGCGCCACCAAAGATGAAAAGCGCAATTATGGCGGTCTGGTTGTTAGTGGTGTCTCTCGGAAATTTGTTCACCGCTTTCATGCATTCGCTCGTCCCAACCCTTAAGCCGCTCGGTCTGAATCTTGAAAACGCCGGCTGGTTCCAATTTTTCACGCTGCTGATGGTCGGAGCGGCCATCGCTTACATATTCGTCGCCCGGTTGTACCGAGGCAAAACCTACATCCAAGGAGCCGAAGCAGGGGAACTAGCCACCGCCGAAACCCTCAGCAGCTAAAACCAACCGCGAATGGACGCGAATAAAAACCACGAATAGACACGAATCACCCCGCTTTAGGCAAACTTCGAGTCGTCGATACCGCAATCGCCGATGTTGACGAGCCGCTCCCACTCCAATTTCGCGTACCGAAAATTGAGAATTACTCCGACTGGTAATCGGGTGATCTTGAGGTAATTCAGCATTTGGCCTCTTTCATGGTTGGTAATCCTATCGATCACTTTGGTATCGACGATGAACTTACCAAGGACAACTAGGTCTGGAGTAAATTGACCGACCTTGACCTTTTTGTAAACAATATCGAAAGGCGTCTGTTGCTGATAGGGGAGATCACGAAGGCGAAATTCCACCGCCAAAGCTCTCTCGTAGGGCTTTTCATGAATCCCGTGGCCAAGCTCTTGTAAAACCTCGATCGCGGCACCCACAATGGAATAGACTTCTCTAAAAAGGATCTGGGGCGCCGACTGTTGTTTCACGATATATCATAACATGCAAATATCATGTATCAAGTATCGCCTCATCCTGCAACCGCCATCCCTCCCTTTCACCGAACCGCCAGGAAAACTTACATTATTCGTGTTCATTCGTGTCCATTCGTGGTTTCGCTTGTCTCCAGCGTATCTACGGTTGTTCTCTGGTCGGTTCGCGCCCAGAATAGGTTTATGAGGAATACGATCTGGTTGGTGATTCTTCTTGGTTTTGTTGGTTGTGCTCACCAGGAGATCACTGAACAGATCCCGGTCGCCGGCCACCGGTCGGTCACTCTCACGCGCGTCGGAAATGAATTCATTAAGGTCGAGAACGATCGGTTTGCGGTGGTGGAAGCCGGTCTGACCACTTATCGAACCGAGGGAAAGAATTTTGTCCGGTGGCAATTCACGATTCGGCCTAGACCGGAGACCCAGCTGGCAGTTGTCGAAGTGGAAGACGTAACCGGTAGGCGGCCATCGTTGCTGATTAAGGATGAGCATCCCCAGATCGAAGAACTACAGTGGTCGGGACAAAGCCAACTGATCCGAGCGACGCCATCCTCAGTTCCGTGGCTGTTTACTCCTGACCAAAGCACGCGGGTCTTCCGCGTTTCGGTTACCGAGCCCGACGGGAAACGATCCTCCCTCTATCAGGCGACTCGCTATAACGCAGATGCGAAAAGGAAGTTTCGTATCATGATGGGCCCAGAGCTGCAGAGGCCACCGGAACACTGAGAGAAGCAAGGTGCTGAGACAGTCCGCATCGAGTTCTGAACGGTAATTATTCCGTTACCCCAAAGAGGAAAACTAAAACCGTAGTTGCAGCGAAAAAAGGGCCAATCTCAGCGCCGTGGCGCAGTCGCCTTAACCCATTCCTTCCTCAGGAGACCGAAATGCATTTGGTCTTCGTAAACTCCTCGAAAGAAAATACGTTGGCGCAGCGTACCTTCGTTAGTGAAGCCCAGCTTTAGCAAAACATTATTAGACCTGCTGTTTCTCGCTAACGGATTAGCTTCGATTCGATTGAGTTCGAGCTCTTTGAACCCGTAAGAGATTACGGTTGGCAGAACTTCCGCCATAATACCTTGCCTCCAGGCAGTCCGATTCAGTTCGTACCCTATCTCCGCACAGTGAGATTCCGGATCGAGAGGCCAAAAGTTGCAAGAGCCGATAGGAAAGTCGCGGGTCTTGAAGGTAATTGCCCATTGGATTCCTTCGCGGCCGGCGTAAGTATCTTGGAGAGCTCGAATCCAATTCTCGGTGTCCTGCAAGGAACTATGCGGCTCCCGTCCGTAGCAGCTCGTCACCTCAGGATCTGACTTGATTTGGAAGAAGGCTTCCGCATCGCTGAGCTGGGTCCGACGCAAATGGAATCGATCAGTCGAAAGCGTAGGGAAGCTAGAAAACGCTACGTCCAGGGACATGAATAGGTGATTTAAGCGAAAGGAACGAAAGCGCAAGCGGCCGCAGCAGGATGTCCACCGGAGCAACCTACATTGCGAGCCCACTTCCCCGATGGCGAAATGCGTGGCACGTTCGACGCCGCTTCCGTTCCAGCTCCTAGCTCCTTGAATTGACAACCCTCCCCAAGCTTCTGAGATTCACGCCATGCGTGGCGAATTTTTCGTTCGGGAACCTGTGGTCCATGCATTCATCGGCGAGGTTCAATCGGTCCTGCAGGACGAGTCCGATATCCGGAAACGTCTGGCGAGGTTGCGTTCGCCATACCGGAATCTGTTGGACGATAAATCGTGGCTGCCCGAAGCATACCGGCAAATCAGCCCCGATAGCGGCATGGGCGGCGCGATCGCATCGTGGCTGTTATACCAATCTGCGGAAAAAGATCTATCCCTGTTCAGCCTGGTTGTGCCGCCGGGTGTTACCACGCCGATCCATAATCACTTGGCTTGGGGGTTAGTCGGGCTTTACCAGGGTGAACAGGAGGAAGAAGAATTCGAGGTAGATCAACCCGATCATTTGCTGCCGGGTCACAATGTCCGGATGAATCGACGTTTCCTCCGGGTTTTAAAGCCGGGAGAGTTTTATGAGCTGATACCCCCTTACAACGACGTTCACCGGATCAAAACGATCTCGCCGGAACCGTCGATCAGTCTCCACTTGCTTGCTAACGACACCGGATGTGTCGTTCGACAGAAATTCGACTCGGTAACCGGTCACGTCGATACATTTCGATCGGGTTGGAGTAACAAACCTTGTCCTGAATCAGCGGCTGAAGGAGATTAGGCTCAATCCCTTACCTGCCATGCCCTCAAATGTATTCCCCCTCAACGAACCAAACCTGAAATCATTCCCACCGGAGGTGGGTATACCGAATTACGATCGGAAAGCAGTTGGCCAGTCGATATGTCACGTGGGTGTCGGCGGTTTTCATCGGGCGCACCAAGCCGTCTACGCAGACGATCTTTTGCAACAGGGTAGCAACCCGGAATGGGGTATTTGCGGGATTGGATTGCTCCCCCATGATATTCGGATCCGAGATGTGCTCCGAGACCAGGATTACCTGTATACCGTAGCCGAACGCGAGCTAGGGCATGATGACGCCCGGGTGATCGGCGCCATCGTCAATTTTCTTTACGCCCCGGAGAATCGAGACGCGGTCCTGGAGAAATTAGCTTCGCCGGAGACCAAGATCGTTTCGCTGACTATTACCGAAGGTGGTTATTACTTGAATCAAGCCACCGGCGAATTCGACGATCAGCACCCCGACATCAGACATGATTTGGAGCATCCTGAGCAACCGAACTGCTCATTCGGTTACCTGATGGAAGCCTTAAATCTGCGGCGCCAGCGAGGTCAAGCTCCGTTCACGCTAATGTCGTGTGACAACGTCCAAAGCAATGGAGACATCGCTAAAAGAATGCTGCTGGCTTTCGCCGAGCTTCGAGATCCGGCGCTTCGGAACTGGCTGGAAAAGAATGGTGCGTTTCCTAATAGTATGGTCGACCGGATCACTCCGGCGACCACAGACGCGCATCGCGCGTTTGTACGGGAACAATTCGGTATCGATGACGCTTGGCCGGTGGTCCCGGAGGCGTTCCGGCAATGGGTAATCGAGGATCATTTCCTTCATGGACGGCCAGCTTGGGAACAAGCCGGCGCTGAAATGACTTCTGCGGTTTTGCCGTATGAAAAGATGAAAATGCGGCTGTTGAACGCGAGTCATCAGACCATGTGTTACATCGGAATGTTATTGGGATACGAATATGCCGATGAGGTCATGGCCGATACCGAAATCGTTCGCTTCGTGCAGCGCATGATGGACGACGAAGTGACCCCGATCTTGGATCCGGTGCCGGGAATCGACCTGGAAGACTACAAACGAACTTTGATCCGTAGATTCTCAAACCCGGCGATCAAAGACACTTTGCTCCGGCTGGCGACAGAAGGATCGGCACGTATACCGAAGTTCATTCTTCCATCGATTGTCGAAAGCTTAAGCGCAGGCACGCCAAACCGGCTCCTGATCTTTACCGTCGCCACTTGGTTCCGATATCTAACCGGGACCGATGACCGGGGTCGCGAGCTGCAGATTATCGATCCGTTGAAAGATCGTTTGCAGGAGCGCGCCCGAAAAGGGAAAGAAAACCCGGGGCCGTTGCTGGAAATTGGTGAATTATTTCCTGACGCTTTAACGCAGTCTCCTGTGTTCGTGAACGAGTTGACCGAAGCGATGCGTTATCTGTATGGCGAAGGAGCAAGGGCAACGCTAAAAAGGTACGTGGGAGCTTAATTGCGAATGGGCGAAAGGGCGAAGCGGCTCACCGGCGAAGATGACCGATAGGTCCCACGGGTCTCATAAAGCCCATTCGCCGTTTCGCCCTTTCGCCCACTCGCCGTATCGCCCACTGGCCGCCTGGCTTAATTTGGTTGTTGAAGAAGGATCTGCACCGACGGAGGCGACATCGCGGCCGGGACTCTTTTTCTGAACTTCACCAGCTGAGCGCCTTGGTTCAGCGCGATATCCAGAACGTCTTCTCCGCGGCACTCGAAAAAGGGCCAATTCGCCTGCGGCGTCCCCTGACTGAAGGTGATAGCCAAGCGTCCACCGGAGGCGAGCAATCCTATCAGACACGCTATGGCCGGTGCTCGCTCACTCGGCGCCAGATGCATCCACATCGCATTCGCCAAGATAAAATCGAATTGAGATTTTCTCGCAGAAACCTTGGTGAGCCCAGGCAACCTGTCATCAATCCATTCGATATCCTGGCAACGGCCAAGTTGCCTGGCATAAGCCGCCATGCGCCTAGATGGTTCTACTGCGACCACTGTATGACCGAGCGAGCTAAGCCAAGCTGCATCCCGGCCTGACCCTGCACCCACATCAAGAACCCGCGCTGGTAAGCTCGGCAAATGCTTTCGCAGCCAGGCATTCGCGTCAGTAGCCCGGATCGATTCATGACGTTCCACTACGGATTCAGCGTGCAGGTTATACCATTCGATGGAATCAACCGCCTGATCAGCATAGGAGGGCATAACTAAAGATATAATTATGTTTTGGAGACAGGCAACGGCGGAGGGAGAGGAGCCAGGAGCCAGGAGGCGCGACAGCGTGTGATTGCACGCTGTAGAGAGCCAGTCCGCATTAGTCTCATAGGCCCCTTGAGTCCCATCTGTTCACCCACCCCAGACGTTCCATACGCCTAGCACCCTCCTGGCTCCTGGCTCCTTTCCCTCCGCTCCCGACATTGACAACCTCCGGACTAGTAAGAGGTTCTAACAACCCCATCAGATCATATGAACCCCAAAAATACCGCTGTAGTCCTTATTGAGTTCCAGAACGATTTCACCACCGAGGGTGGAAAACTTCATGATGCTGTGAAGTCGGTGATGGATACGACCGGCATGCTAAAGAACACCAAAGCAACGGTCGATGAAGCCAGAAAAGCAGGAGCCACCATTGTTCATGTTCCGATCCAATTCGCGCCTGACTTCCGGGAGATCAGTAATTCTCCTTACGGAATCCTTAAAGGATGCAAAGACGGCGAAACTTTCCAGAAAGGGACTTGGGGAGCCGAAATCGTTGATTCTTTGAAACCGCAATCGCTAGATATTGTGGTCGAGGGCAAACGCGGCCTGGATGGATTTGCCACTACCAATCTCGATTTCATTCTGCGCAGCCGAAAGATCGAGAACGTGGCTATCGCTGGATTCCTAACCAACTGCTGCGTTGAATCGACAATGCGCACCGCCTACGAACTAGGCTACAACGTGGTAACGCTGAAAGATTGCGCTGCCACGGTTAGCGAGGAGGCGCATCAAAATGCGATTGAACATGATTTCCCGATGTTCTCGCATCCGCTCACTCATGATGAGTTCCTAGCCGAACTCACCGGCAAGAAAGCGGTCGCTGCGATGTAGCGAAACGGGCGTTGGTGGGGCGAGGGCGCTGCCACGAAGTGGCTAAACAGAACAGCCGAGGGCTTTAGCCCTGGGTACGACAGTCAACGTGGATGCGCCCTGAAAGGGCGCCCGAACGAGAATCGCGTTTGGCCATTGTTTCCTGCCAATTCAGAATTTTGAAGGGTATGTCCGGCGACGAAAACGCAGCACGCGGAGTCCCACCTACCCTTCGGTCGCCCTTTCAGGACGATCCTTTTTGGGAAACTAACCCAGGGCTGAAGCCCTGGGCTGTTCTGTTTAGCCACTTCGTGGCAATCACTGTGTTCTGTAGCGCGCCCTTCGCCCACTCGCCTTCCCTACCTCCACCCGAAGCCGGCAATAACCAGGAGGCCCAGGAGCACGGCTGCGGCGAAGATGAATAGCAGCAAAGTGTCCGCGAACGGATCCGGTAAGCGGATATAACGCCGTCTCTCCTCCGCTGCTAAGCGAACCGTTTCTTGTAGCCCAAGCAATCGATCCTCGGCTTCGGTTTCTTCTAACAAAGCGCGTCGGGCCGTGAAGAAGTCGATGATTTTTTCACTGGCCAAATCGGCGCCGCCGGCCTTATTCGAGGTCGTTCTGGCACTTTCAGGCTGTTCCGTGGTGATCATCGAGTCCGGTAGCGATGTATCGGCAGAGCGATAACCTCTGCGCGAAAGTTTCTAGGTTGGTTGAGATTCACCGTGAGCGCGCCAAACGCGACTCAGGGATGACCGAAGGAGATACGCCGCGACTGCGGCGGACAAGGCGTCAGAACCGGATTTACGGCTTGGCCATCCCGATTAGAGGCAAAGCAACCATACGACGCTGCAAGCGGAACCCATAAAAGCGCGTTTTGATCATTGTTTGCCTCCTTTCGAAAGAGGAAAGGAGCAAACCAGAAGAGCGGCGACTTCGCAACCGAAATTTAGCAAAATAACGAGTCTATCTGCCTTCAACCTGCTCCGTGATCACTTCAAAATGCTCCAACGTATGCATTCCGAAGGCCATAGTAATCGGGACGTCGCCGGCATCGCGTCCGCGGCCGATAACGACTCGACCAATCCGGCGAGCGTTGTGGCGAGCGTCAAAAGTGTACCAACGCTGTCCCAGAAAAACTTCGAACCAAGCGCTAAAATCCATCGGACCGGAGGCAGGAACCCCGATGTCCCCTAGGTAACCGGTTACATAACGCGCCGGCAAATTCAGGCAACGGCACAACGTGATCGCCAAATGGGTAAAGTCGCGACAGACACCGACCCGTTCCCGAAAGACTTCCAGAGCGGTCCGGTTGGCTCTCGCTTGCATATAGTCGAACTGGATACGCCCATGAACAAAGTCACAAATCGCTCGCACCCGCGGCCAGCCAAGGGGTGTTGATCCAAAGGTCGTCCAGGCAAAGTTGAGCAGTTCGCTATCCACTTCGCAGTACCGGCTCGGAAGGACGAAAGCCAAGGTATCCAGTGGCAAGGAAGTTACTTCATGTTGAATCTCGTCAGGAACAAAAACATCCAGCTCGCCCGGGTCGCGTATAATCGCGTCGTTAAGAAACCGAATGGTGCCGGCAGGAGCGTTTACCCGGCCGCAACGATTCCCGAAACCATCAATATATTCATCCATCGGCAAACTCGGTTCAATGCGGAAGCGCTCCGGGGTTACCAAATCCGAGGCCCGGGAAGGATGAACGTGTAAAACGTAGATGATGGCGGTGGGAGCTTTGAGCCCAAGCGCAATATTGTAACCGATTTTGATAGAGATCACGCGGTGGCTTTCTTTTCTACCCAGCGGAGCAGGCATCGGGCCAGCAGCTTAGTCCCGATCAACAAACCAGCCTCGTTCAGATTGAAAGTAGCGGTGTGCAGCGGTGTTACCTTGGCATCGGTAAAAGCCACTCCTATGGTCAACATACAGCCTGGCACCTTAGCGACGTAATCGGCAAAATCTTCGCCCCCTAAACTCGGCGGATCATCAGAGATGACGTTCTCGGGACCGAGGAACGCACGCGCTACCTCAGCGCAAGCCGTCGCCGTTTTTTCATCGTTTACCATCCCGTTTAACAGATTTTTGAATGTTACCTTTATATCGGTCTTGAAGGCTTGAGCGGTCCCCTCTGTCAGTCGTTCGAGACTGGAGCTGGCTTCCAGCGCCACTTCGCGGCGAAGAGCCCGGATAGTCCCTTTCAAGGTAACCAGATCCGGAATCACGTTGTTAGCGTAGCCGCCTTGGATCATTCCGACTGTTACCACTAACGGATCACGCGCGTCAGCGCTCCGAGGCAATGCCTGATAAATTAAGGTTACTAAATGCGCTGCGGCTGCAATCGGATCGATAGTGGCGTAGGGGCGAGCCGCGTGTCCTCCTCGCCCGCGGACTTCGATCACGAAATCGCGACAGAAAGCGGTCCTAGGCCCGGGTGTAATCCCAACTTTGCCAATTGGCCGATTGGGATCGACATGCAACGCTAAAATGCCGTCAACGTTTTCCAGTGCGCCTGCCTGTACCAGCTGTTGCGCGCCTTGACCTTCCTCCTCCGAAGGTTGGAAGATGGCCCGCCAAGAGAATGGTAAACGGTTTTCGTGCTTCAGTGCCAGAACTGTGGTCAACAGCATGGCCGTATGAGCGTCATGACCGCAGGCATGCATTACCCCGGGGTTATTCGAGCGATAACCGACCTCATTTTCCTCCTGAATCGGCAACGCATCAATGTCCGCTCTCAGCGCCACCACCGGCGCTTCTGGATCAGGCGATCGAATGATCTCCCCAATGATCCCGCATCCGTTTACCGCTAATCGGTGAGGAATATCTGCCTCGGCCAGGATCTGGCTGATGAATCGCGTGGTGCCGTTTTCGTTACCGCTTAGTTCTGGATTCTGATGAAACTGGCGGCGAAACGCAATGAGTTGTGGTTCCGCCAGTTCCAAACGTTCGTCCAGACGGCGAAGTAGCTGTGTCGATTGCTGCTGATCCATCCTATAAAACAACAAATTTACTGCGGGACCCTCGATTACCCAAGGATTTCGTTCGTATGTCGTTCTCGTCCTCATTCTCGTTCTCGTCGTCGTCCTCGAAGGCGGGTGGCTAGGTCGACATGTTTATCGACGTCTGGACACCGTACGAAAGGAGATCATCAGTCGCTCCGGTCTAATCGTAAGATCGTTCGAGAGTATTGGAGTGTAGGAGTACTGCGCCAAGTCCGAATTGCACCCTGCGTCCGCGGGGTTGAGGATGCTGAAGGGGCGGCAGAAATTCGTTGAGGATCTCGTTCGGCATCCAGGGCGGAAAACGCTTCTCTACCGCCACCTTCAGGGCGGGTGCCCTTTTTATCCGTACCCGGGGTTAAAACCCCGGGCTGAGTCCTGTAGTCCCTTCGGGACAAAATCCGTATTCTCGGGACAAAAATCGATTTGAACACCTGTCCGCAAAATCGAAGCCACCCCAGACCAACTTTCGAGGACGACGACGAGGACGATTTACGAGAGCGCCCCCACCGGCACCACGATTCCGACATTGACGCTAACGCCAATTCCATTTCTTGTTTTAACAGACATTTTTGCAATGGAACCTGCACCTGAACGATCTCGATTTGAGATAACGGAACGAGCTGTGGAACTCAGGACCGACTCTGAAAGATTGGCGGAGCTCACGGATAACGGAGCCGAGTTTATCGCGACTTGGCGCGGATTAAATCTCTTTGCTCAAAACGGGCAGGGCAATCCGATCCTTCTTCCTGCTTCCAGAGTCAAACATCTGCCTGGCCCCATATTCCTCGGCCTGCGCTCGGACGGCGTAGGGTTGTTTGCGGTGAGCGTAACCGAGGCTGACTCGCCGCAATCGGCCTTGCGCGCAGTCGATCTTGACGAAAGTGAGGCCGCGTTTGTTCAGCTTCGTGAGTACAAAGGGTCGTTAACTCCGGAAGAACGCAGCACTTTGCTTTATGCGAGGGCATTGCTGCACTGGCACGACCGGCAACGCTATTGCAGCTTTTGCGGGGCCCCAACCGTTGCCACCGAAGGCGGCCACGTCATGCTGTGCACAAATCCGGAGTGCGCGCACCAATATTTTCCCCGGAGTGATCCCGCAACGATCATGCTGGTTCATCGGCCCGGTTTTTGTTTGCTCGGAAGACAACCGAGCTGGCCAGAAGAAATCTATTCGACGTTGGCTGGATTCGTGGAGGCGGGAGAAAGCGCGGAACAAGCGGTAGTCAGGGAAGTGAAAGAAGAAAGCGGGATCGAGATACGTAATCTCCGTTATTTTAGTTCTCAGCCGTGGCCGTTCCCGCAATCCTTGATGCTAGGCTTTTTCGCGGAAGCGGCTACTACCGAGATCGTCTGCGGGAGCGAGCTGGCGGACGTGCGTTGGTTTAGCGTCGAAGAGACCCGACACCTGCTCGAACGGCTTTCTACGCGTTTCCCGCACCTGGACACCATAGCCCGCCGATTGATTCGGACCTGGTTAGAGGCGCAATGAGAAGGAGTACGAGGAGTTCAAGGACAGGAGCCAGAATCCAGGAGTTAGGAGGTCTGGGCGTATTTGGCCGCGCTAAGCTCCATGTGGGTGTGGCGAACGAATAAATGGGACTCATGCTCCCGCTCCTCCTGACTCCTCTCCTTGTACTCCTTGTACTCCTTGAACTCCTCCCTCTTTGCGTGAGATTCGTCTAACCATTTCAGACCAGATTGTTCCGAGTGTGAAAGAGAAAATCATTCTATCGACAGTGAGCGCTTGGGAGCTCGGGAATCGATTCGAATCGACGCAGGCGCAGAAGAACGAAGCGTTACGTGAAGCGAAAGTCGCCAAGCAGGACGGCGATCTCAGCGAGAATGCTCCCTACCAAGCCGCTAAAGAAAAATTTCGGACTATGGGGCGGATCCAAAGACGACTGACCCGTGAGATGGACCAACTCCTGGCGGAGGGACATCGTCTCGTGGATCCTTTGACCTGGGTAAACGACGACATTCCTCAGGAAGTTGAGCTGGGGACCGTGGTAGTAATCGATCTGGATGGTGAACGCGAGAAATTCCTGGTGGGGGGCGCCCGCGATCATAATGTCCCGAATGAAGGCGATATTCTGCCCATCCCTTACAGCTCTCCGTTAGGGCACGGATTGATGGGGAAACACGAAAACGAGAGTTTCACCGTGAAAATTCGGGAAGCGGCCCGCGCCGTTCGCATCTACTCCATTCGCCGGCCGACTCGTGACGAGATCCTGGCCATCTTTCCGGCGTTGAAAGAAGGATGATTGGGATGGCGCATTTGCTTCACCGGCAGAGGTCCGGCAGCCGACCATGCGCGTCAACCTAAGCGATCGATCGTGTACGGCCCCTTGGTGCGGTAGGGCCGTTTCCTTAGGTTGACGCGCATGGGCAGCCGCCGGATCCCGAAAACATGAAACGGTCCTCGCCGCTACACTAAATTTTCCGGATTCAGCGGTTTCAATTCTTCCAAAACAAATGTGCCGTCTTTCCGAATCAGTTTGTCATCGAAATAAATTTCGCCACCGCCGTATTCCGGGCGCTGGATACAGACCAGATCCCAATGAACCTGACTTCGGTTCCCGTTATCGGCCTCCTCGTAGGCTTGTCCCGGCGTGAAATGGAACGAGCCGGCGATCTTTTCGTCGAACAAAATGTCGCGCATCGGCTCCCGAATATACGGGTTGAACCCGACGGCGAACTCTCCGATAAAGCGAGCGCCTTCATCGGTATCGAGAATCTCATTAATCCGCGTCGGGTTGCTGCCGGTGGCATCGATGATTCGCCCGTTTTTGAACACCAGTTTTATCGAATCGAAAGCGCTGCCTTGATAAATGGTAGGCGCGTTATATTGGATATGGCCTTGGACCGAGTCGCGGACCGGACAACTAAAGACTTCCCCATCCGGAATATTATGTTTTCCACTGCACGACACGGTGGGGATACCTCGAATGCTGAAGTTCAGGTCGGTACCCTGGCCGACGATACGAACCCGGTCGGTGCTGTTCATGAGTGCCGCTAACGGCTTCATGGCCGCCTCCATCTTGGAATAGTTCAACGTACAGACTCGAAAAAAGAAATCTTCAAAGGCTTCCGTGCTCATTCCGGCCATTTGCGCCATGGAAGCTGTGGGCCAGCGTAACACTACCCATTTAGTCTTGTTGACTCGCTGGTCGAGCACCGGCTTCAGCAGCCTCATAGCCAGCTTCATCCGATCCGGCGGTACATCAGACTGTTCGGTTACATTGTGACTGCCGCGTACCGCGATGTAAGCGCTGACCCCCTTCATCCGGACCATCTCGTACTCCGCCATGAGCTGATACTGGCTATCTTCCGCCCCACGCAGTAGTTCCCGATTGACCATGTTGCTCTGCAAGTTAGCTAAAGGAATAGCGCCCTTTTCGCGTACCTTCCGAATCAGAGAAACTATGATCTCCGGAGGCACGTCAAAAGTGTCGATGAGCACTTTTTCTCCGCTTTGTATACGGGTAGAAAACCCTGTCAGCACTTCGGCTAACTGATCGTAACGCGGGTCGAACATAAGATAAGATGAACTGGAATTGGGTTAGACTTACTTTCAGAAAGTGGTACTGCAACTGAAAACGCCCGTTTTTAACATGTTAGGCAAAATCGTGCCTGAGCCCGAGGCAGCTATTATCCGGAAGACTTACGCATCGCAGCGAATCGTTTTTACCAATGGTTGCTTCGATCTTCTCCATGTCGGCCACGTTCGTTATTTAGCCGCTGCGAAGCAGCTGGGAGATATCCTGGTGGTCGGATTGAACAGCGACGCTTCTGTCCGCTTATTAAAAGGACCGGACAGACCGATTAACTCGGAATCCGATCGTGCGGAAATTTTAGCTGCGTTAACGGTGGTGGATCACGTGGTGATCTTTCAGGAAATGCGGGTGACCCGATTGATCAGCAGCCTGCAACCAAACCTGTATGTTAAAGGAGGAGATTACTCCGTCGATAGCCTGCCCCGAGATGAGGTCGACGCCGTACGGTCGGTAGGCGCGGAGATTAAAATTATGCCGCTGGTGCCGGGGCGATCGACGACACAACTGATCGAAGCTATTCAGAAAACATGAACAGGCGACTAAAGCTTGGCGTGCTCGGTTCGGGTAAGGGCTCCAATTTCAAAGCCATTATGGAGCAAATTATTGACGGTAAACTACCCGCCGAAGTCGGCCTCGTGATCTCGGATGTGCCGGATGCCGGCATTTTGTCTTATGCGCGAGACTTCCAGTTGCCGGCCCTTTTCGTAAACCCTGGCAAATATAGGACTCGGCTGGAGACCGAAGTAGAACAGGATATCGTGCGGTTGCTCCAGGAAGCGGGGGTCGAGTTAGTGGTTCTGGCCGGGTTCATGCGAGTTCTTAAGGAGCCTTTACTGCAAGCGTTTCCGAGGTCGATCATCAACATTCATCCTTCCTTGTTGCCGAAGTACAAAGGCTTAGAGGCCTGGAAACAGGCTTTAGAGGCGGGAGAAAAGGTCACCGGCTGCACGGTCCATTACGTCGAGAAAGAGATCGATGCGGGTCACATAGTCGGCCAACGCGAAGTGGAAATCAGGGCGGATGATACCCCCGAGTCTTTACATGCCCGGATCCAGGAAGCCGAACACGAGCTTTTGCCCGAAGTAGTACGCCAGATCGCGCGGGAAAGGAGCTAGGAGCTACAAGGCGGCGTGAGCCAGGGGCGTAACCGCGTGCAGGCATCGGCAACGAGCGTTGGGCGCCGCGACCGGATGAGACTGATGGGACTAATGTGACTGACCCATAGGTCCCATGAGTCTCATAAGTCGCATTTATTCGCGAAGCTGCTCACCCACTCAAATGCCGACACACGTCGCTATGCCCATGCGCCGGCTCCTAGCTCCCAGATTCTAGCTCCTCTCTGCGTGTTCCCACCTTGCATTTTGGCTCCCCGTATCTCAACTTGGCCAGGTTATGAAGAAAATCGAGGCGATCGTTAAGCCCTTCAAAATGGAGGACGTCAAAGAAGCCTTGACGGAGATTGGCATCGAAGGAATGACCGTCAGCGAAGTAAAAGGGTTCGGACGTCAAAAGGGTCACACAGAGATCTATCGGGGTAGCGAATACACTGTCGATTTTTTACCAAAAGTGAAATTTGAGATCGTCGTTGCCGACGATCGGGTACAGCGAACTGTAGAAACCATCGTCCAAACCGCTCGGACCGGAAAAATTGGCGATGGCAAAGTCTTCGTAATTTCGATCGAAGAGGTTATTCGTATTCGAACCGAGGAACGAGGAGAGGCTGCGGTTTGAGCGCGAGGGTGGAGACGAGCTCCCTCTCGTCCGAAGTGGAAGAAAATGGATAGTCAACCTAACACCTCAATTCGACCGAGCCCTTTCGCCGCTCTCCCCTCGCACCCGTTACCGGCGTTCTCGGCGATTCCGACGTTTGTCTGCTATGGATGAGGTGACGACCGTTTTGCCCGACCTGCAGGCCTCATTGCTGTGCGAGGATGTCAGACAGGAAGTGAACGGTATGCAGACGCTGGTCGGCATTATCAATATGATCCCCGCCAGGGTCTTGCCGGTCGCTATCCTAAAACTGTGCGTCTGGACTCGCTGGTCCAGCGGAATCGGTCGGTTCCGCCAGGTCTCCCGGATCCTGGGCGCTGATGAAGAGCAAATCTTGGCCGAATCCCAGATTGAGTTCGAATTAAAAGAAATGGAGAGCCATGTCACCAACGTGAATCTCTTCACCGGTGTGCAGTTCCAACGATATGGATTACACTACGTGGAGATTCTATTGGAGAATGAGCTACGGCTACGCTACCCCGTTCCGGTTGTGAAAGTCTGAGCGTTGCCAGCCGCGGATCCCAGGCTTTAGTGGTGTATTGAACCCATATAAATCCCCCCTCCTCCCCATGAGCAATACGATTGAGTCGCACCTGGTAGAAACTCGTGTCTTTAAGCCATCCGACCCGTTTGTTCAGCGCGCAGCCATCCCCAGCTTGGAGCAGTACCGGGATCTATACCAGCAGTCGATCCAGGATCCGGATAAATTTTGGGGCAAACAGGCAACCGAGCTACTCCTCTGGCGACAAAAATGGAATACGGTCCTGAAATGGGAAGCGCCTTTTGCCCAGTGGTTCGTCGGCGGCAAACTGAACGTCTCGGAGAATTGTTTGGACCGGCATTTAAACGGGGCGAGAAGGAATAAAGCCGCCATAATCTGGGAAGGGGAACCCGGAGAAGTGCGGACCCTGACTTATCAGCAACTACATCGCGAAGTTTGCAAGTTCGCGAACGTCTTAAAACGGAATCGAGTGCAAAAAGGGGATCGGATCATCATTTATATGCCGATGACCCCGGAAGCAGCCATCGCGATGTTAGCGTGTGCTCGCATTGGGGCGGTGCATTCGGTGGTATTTGGCGGATTTAGTTCCGAGGCCATCAAGGATCGACTAAACGATTCGCAAGCCAAATTGGTCATCACCGCGGACGGCGGTTACCGGCGAGGCGCTATTGTGCCTTTGAAAAAGAACGTGGACGAGGCCCTTAAAGACAATGCGCTGGTCGAGAAAGTGATCGTGTACCGCCGGGCCAATAACGATATTTCGATTAAAGAAGGGCGAGATGTCTGGTGGCATCGAGAGATGGAATATGTCGATGCCCGCTGCGAACCGGAAGCACTCGATTCGGAAGATCCCTTGTACATTCTCTATACCAGTGGCTCAACGGGCAAACCGAAAGGCATACTGCACACCACTGGTGGTTATCTGCTGGGAGTCACTATCACCACCAAATACGTTTTCGATCTGCATGAAGACGATCTTTACTGGTGTTCAGCCGATATTGGGTGGGTCACCGGACATAGCTACGTGGTTTACGGGCCGCTCAGCTGCGGCGCTACTACCTTCATGTATGAGGGTGCACCCAATTGGCCGGAATTAGATCGATTCTGGAAGATCATCGAGAAGTACGCCATCACGGTTTTCTATACCGCCCCGACCGCCATTCGAGCGTTCATTCGCTGGGGGGACGCTTATCCTAAGGGACATGATCTTTCCTCGCTCCGCCTGCTGGGGACAGTAGGTGAACCAATAAATCCCGAAGCTTGGATGTGGTATCGGACGGTGATTGGCGGCGACCGTTGTCCTATCGTGGACACCTGGTGGCAAACGGAAACGGGCGGAATCATGATCACCCCGCTGCCGGGAGCGATCCCGACCAAGCCGGGAAGCGCTACCCTACCCTTCTTTGGAGTCGATGCGGCCGTCGTTGATGAAACGGGCAAAGAAGTGCCCGCTAATGTCGGCGGTAAACTGATTATCCGGAAGCCGTGGCCATCGATGTTGAGAACGATTTGGGGCGATAAGGAGCGTTACGAGAAACAGTATTGGTCCGAGTTTCCGGGTTTCTATTTTACCGGCGATGGAGCCAGGCGAGATGAAGAGGGATATTTCTGGATCGTAGGTCGGATCGACGACGTTTTGAATGTCGCTGGTCATCGTCTGGGAACATCCGAAATTGAGAGCGCCTTGGTCAGCCACCCGGGCGTAGCCGAGGCGGCCGTGGTCGGCAGACCGGACGAGTTGAAAGGGCAAGCTGTCGTCGCTTTTGTGACTTTAAAGCAAGGAACAGCGACCTTGCCGGAATTGCGCGAAGAACTTCGGCAACACGTCGCAGCCATGATCGGCGCCATCGCCCGGCCGGACGATGTCAGATTTGCCGATGCGTTACCCAAGACTCGGAGTGGGAAAATCATGCGCCGTCTCCTGAAAGAGATCGCCGCAGGCGGCAAGGTGACCGGTGATACTACGACTTTAGAGGACCTTAGTGTCCTGGCTACGTTGCGCGGGTCGGAAGAGTAGAGGGGCCTGGAAAGGCAGTGCGTCGGCTAGACGACACACGTGGGGTCAGGCTCGGATGGGACTGATGGGACCGACCTCCGCCGAGCCTACGGCGCGGCAGGCTCTATGCGACTAATGGGTGCCGTGAGCCGGCAGATCGCTGCGCTAGGTCTGATGAATGCTGCGCACGAAGGCTTAAACCTTTCACTTTTCACCTTTCACCATTCACGTTTGGCCTCCCTACCCCAGATCCGGCCTCGCCCGGTGCCACTCGGTGCTCTGTTCGTAGGCGTTAGCCACACGGAAAATGGTGGCTTCATCGAGCGCTTTACCAAGAATTTGCAGGCCGACCGGTAGTTTTTTGCCTTCTACATCGGCAAATCCGCATGGGATGCTGATCCCGCAAATGCCCGCCATGTTAGCGGCCAAAGTGAAAACATCGGCGAGATACATTTGCAGTGGGTCACCGGTACGCTCACCTAACTTGAACGCCGGTATCGGAGAAGTCGGGCACAGGATGGCGTCGACTTTTCCAAAAGCATCATCGAAATCGCGCCGGATCAATGTCCTCACTTTTTGAGCCCGCAGATAGAAGGCATCGTAGTATCCGGAACTCAGCGCATAAGTCCCCAGAATGATGCGCCGTTTTACTTCTTGACCGAAACCTTCTTCCCGAGTCTTACCGTAGTGATCCAGCAAGCCGGTAATACCGTCCGCTCGATAACCATAACGAACGCCGTCGAAGCGGGCGAGATTTGCTGAGGCCTCAGCCGGAGCGATGATGTAATACGTGCTGAGCGCGTGCTCGGTGTGAGGCAAGGAGATATCAACGATCTTGGCTCCCAGCTTTTCGTAACGCGCGACAGCGGCTCTCACCGCTTCCTCCACTTGGGAATCCAGACCTTTAATAAAATATTCTTTGGGCAGACCGAGCGTGAGATTTTTTACTCCCTTGTCAAGGTCCGCCGTGTAGTCAGGGACAGGCGCGTCTAACGTGGTGGAATCACACGGGTCAAGGCCGCTAATCACATTCATGATTAGTGCAGCGTCACGGACATCCTTGGTTAGCGGTCCGATTTGGTCCAGGGAAGAAGCGAATGCCACTAAGCCATAACGCGAGACGCGCCCGTAAGTCGGCTTGAAACCAACGCAACCACAGAGGGCGGCCGGCTGACGAATCGAGCCACCAGTGTCGGAGCCAAGGGCTGCTAACGCCTCATCAGCAGCAACCACCGCCGAGGAACCACCGCTCGAGCCGCCTGGGGTTCGTTGCGGATCCCAAGGATTTCTGCTCGGGCCAAATGCAGAATTTTCCGTAGACGACCCCATGGCGAATTCGTCCATATTGGTGCGTCCAAAAGGGATAGCGCCGGCGGCTCGCAATTTTTTGATCACCGTCGCGTCAAACGGCGCCACATATCCTTGCAAGATCTTGGAAGCACACCCACAGGGATGGCCCTTCACGCTGAGGACATCTTTGATAGCGATCGGAATGCCCCCCAAAGGCAAGGAAACGTCTGCCTGTTCTGCCTCTGCCAAAGCCCGCTCGGGATCAAACGATAAGAAACCGTGGACGGTGCCGTCGACCTGTTCGATCCGTTTGATCAGGGCTTCGACAATTTCTTTCGACGAGACCTCTTTTCTCCGGAGTAGGTCCTGAGCTTCGTGAACGGTCAGTGAAAATAGTGCCACGTTATTCCACCACTTTGGTTACGATGAACAGCCCTTGAGCTTGGTGAGGGGCGTTGGCCAGCGCCGCTTCTCGATCAAGTCCCGGACGAGTCTGGTCTTCCCGAAAGACATTGTAGATCGGGAAACTATGGGCCGTCGGCTCGACTCCACTGACATCGAGCTGGTTCAGCTTCTCGACATGCTCCAACACGTGACCGAGCTGTGACTCGAACGTGGCAATTTCTGCAGCGGTCAACTTTATCCGGGCTAGCTCAGCCATGTATCGCACATCGAATTTGGTCGCGTTCATCGGAAGCCTTAACGAATAGAACGCCCTGATAACGCCGTCAACGCCCTGATAACGCCGGGATCGCCGTGAGCGCCGTGAGCGCCGTGAGCGGATATCAGTTCCCGGCGTTCCCGGCGCTCACGGCGTTACAAATGATTCATCAGCTGCATCACTAGATAGACCACGATACTCCCGGCGACGAGTACAGCGGCCACCAGCGTCACCAACCGGAAACGGGCGGCGCGGCGTTGCGCCCGGCGCGGTCTCGGAGGTCTATCGATTAGAATATCGGCTTGATGCCGGACATCCTCGAGAACGTCCGGTGAATCCAGGGGACTTCGTCTAACGGCGGCCCGTGAGACCCGTTCCTGGCGTTCACGTTCTAACCGTTCCTCGGCAATTTTTGGTGCGTCGGCAATGACCTTTTCGAGTTCGGCCATTTGCTTGCGCAACTCTTCCTCTTGTTTAGCCAGCCGTTCCTTTTGAGAATCGAGCGGCGTTGAGCGGAATTGCTTGTGATGCATCACCTGGCAAAGGCAGCGTGCGCGATAAAGAGGATTGCCAACGCCACTAGCCCGAAAATGATAAGGGGCAACGTAAACGCTAACCCTCGCTTAAACCACGTGACAAAGCCGCTTTCGTCGCTCGGATATTCGGCAAAATCGGAATTCCCCATCGGTTCCAGCACCTCGCTCTCCGATTCTGCGTTTATTTTAGTGATTGATTTTGAGTATTCAGCCCTGGCATCGTCCACCGCGCTCAGAGCCGTGCTCAATTCCCGATGCATATCGCCGTTATTCCAGCTCTTCGGATTAATCCGCTCCAGCGTACGCAGATGTTGCGCGAAAGAAGTGGCCGACGATTTCAGCTGTTCGACTCGCTTCTCGGTTTCGTAGGTCTGGCGCTCAATCACGACCAGGGATCGACTTAGTTTTTCGATCATCTCCGAGCGCCCTTTCTCTAACTCGTCCTGCTTTCGACTCAGCTCTTCCAGATCCCGCTTCTGTCGCTCGATCGTTTCCTGCTGGCGTTTCAGTTGCAGAAGCTGTTCATGAGCACGCTGAACTTTGTCATCGAGTTCATCCGGCGAAGCTGGATCGCCGTTCGAGAGATCAAGGAACGGCTCTTTCGTACTTTCCGACATCCAGCGAACATATCCGAGAAATGCCCGCTTTGCGACCGGAAAACCTTTGTGTCAAGCATATAGATCACGCGATCAGGGGTGCTGATGTTTTGACCACCGAGCACTTCACTGCCCCAAAAACATCGTACTCGTCCTCCCGACTTCGCCCCGTCGTTTGAAACTCCGGGAGGCTACGTCGGGCAGGCTGTCCTCGAATCTTGGGCGCGGAGTAATGGAGTAATGGAGTAATGGAGTAATGGAGTAATGGAGTAATGGAGTAATGGAGTAATGGAGTGCACGCCGACACGCCGACACGCCCACACGCCCACACGCAGTCACCGTCCCGGCAACGCCTGAAAAATAAACCCCTTCAGATACTCGGTTTCCGGCAGATGCGGCAAAATCGGATGATCGAGGGGTTGCGACAACGATTTAAGCCAGCGCAGATGTCTTTTGGCATCGACGCTAGCATCCACCACGATTTCCAACAGAGCGGCCTGAGTGATGTGGTGCGAACAGGAAAACGTGACTAATAGACCTTGTGGCGCCAGCAACTGGATCGCTCGCAAGTGAATCTCTTTATAACCGCGGCGAGCGCCTTCCAAGCTCTCTCGCGATCGCGTGAACGAGGGTGGATCCAAAATGATCAAGTCGTAGGTCGTTTGCCTGGCGGCCTGTTGAGCCAGGAAATCGAAAGCGTTCTCGGCATGAACCGAGACCGAGACCTGGTTCAGCCGGGCGTTTGCTTCAATTCCTGCAGCCAGCGGTTCGCTAATTTCCACCGCCGTAACCGACGCGGCGCCGTTCTTCGCGCAGGCAATCGCGAAGGCGCCTTGGTTGGCGAAGCAATCGAGCACCCGTTTTCCGGGCGCGAGCAGACCCACCTCGCGGTAATTATCGATTTGATCCAAGTAGAATCCGGTCTTTTGTCCACTTAGGAGTTCCAATTCGAAGTCCAGGCCGGCAATGCTCATGTTCAGCCGCGGCGGTACCTCTCCTTTCAGAACTCCGGTCGTGAGTTCTAAGCCTTCGGCCCGGCGGACCGGGGCATCATTACGTTCGACAATCGAGATCGGCGAAAACAGGGTATCGAGGGCCTGAACAATCAATTCTTTCCGTTGATCCATCGCCAAGGTCAGCGTTTGAATTACAAAATGACCGTCATACCGATCCACGATTAAACCCGGCAGTCCGTCACTCTCGCTCCAGACTAATCGCCCCGGGTCGCGATCTAAAGTCAATTGCCGGCGAACTTCATGCGCTTGATCGATACGCCGCACAAAAAACTCTAGATCCAGCTTTTCCCGGCGACGCGAAAATCGGCGCGCGACGATTTGTGATCGCGGATTGTAAATGGCGCTACCCATCATCCGGTCGCGTCCATCTTTTAACGAGATAATGGAGCCTGGTTCCGGGTCACCGAATACCTTCAGCACCTCGGTATTAAATACCCAGTCATGTCCGTGAAAAATGCGCGCCCGGGGCCGGACGACAATGCCTGCCATCAGACGATCATCCGCGGTAATGCTGGGCGACGCCAGCGCAATAGCTAGCTGAGACCGGAGAAGGATTAATAGCCGCAAAAGAGCGCAAAGAGCGCAAAGAAAAATCCGGAATTAGAAGGTGGAGTGGTCAGTCGGTGCTATCAAATTCATGCGGCCTACCGCGAAAAGCGCACAGACGTCATCCTGGGAAAGCCCATTCAGGCCCTCACTCGCCCATCGAAATAGTACCCTCACTACCTCTCTTTCTTTTTTTTTGCGTTCTTTGCGATCTTTTGCGGCTATTCCTCTCCGTGGTCAACCTGCCTTCCGCTTACGAAAACAGCAACTCGTCAGCAGGCTCGATTACGCGTTGGAATTTCCCCTCTTCAGCTAGCTCAGGGTATTCGAAAATCTTGCCCTCGTAATTTCGCAGCACAACCTTGCTTTGATCGTGGAACAAGACGTAATCGGGATTAACCGGTACCTTGCCGCCGCCGCCAGGTGCGTCGATCACGAACTGCGGTACTGCGTACCCGGTAGTGTGCCCGCGCAATGACTCGATAATATCGATCCCTTTGGCCACCGACGTCCGAAGATGAGAAGAGCCATGAATCAGATCGCATTGATACAAGTAGTACGGCCGTACCCGGCACCTTAGAAGCTTCTGAACCAGTGTCCGCATCACCTGGGCATCGTCATTAACCCCTTTCAATAGAACGCTCTGGTTGCCGAGCGGAACGCCATGGTTCGCCAAGCGCTCCAGGGCAACCTTAACCTCGGTCGTCAGTTCACGTGGATGATTGACGTGGACGCTCATCCATAGCGGGTGAAACTGCTGCAGCATTTGGCAAAGCTCTTCTGTGATCCTTTGGGGAAGAAAAATCGGTACGCGACTGCCGATCCGGAGAAACTCGATGTGCGGGATCTCCCGGAGCCGAGATAAAATCCCTTTCAGCTTATCATCGGAAAACAATAAAGCGTCGCCGCCTGAAATCAGGACGTCACGGACCTCGGTATGCGAGTGCAGATAAGCATAGATTTCTTCAAAGTCCGTCTGTAGCTCTTGTTCGCCAACGCCGCTTACTACCCTACTGCGAGTGCAATAGCGGCAGTACGAGGCACAACGGTCGGTTACCAGGAAGAGCACGCGGTCCGGGTATCTGTGTACCAAGCCCGGAACCGGCATGCTGGAGTCCTCCCCACAGGGGTCCGCGACTTCCCCTGGGGCCCGGGCAGCCTCTTCGATTCTGGGAATCACCTGTCGGCGAATCGGGCATTCCGGATCTTCCGGGTCTATCAAATTGAAAAAATGAGGAGTGACAGCAAAGGCCAGTTTTTGCCCTGCAAGCAAAACACCGGCACGCTCTTCTTTCGTCAGGCGGATCTTGGATTCGAGCGCTTCAAGCGTAGAAACTCGATTCTTGAGTTGCCACTTCCAGTCATTCCACTGTTCAGGAGCGACATCTGGCCAATAACCCGGAGCGTGTGACGTAAATTGCTGGTCGTTCGATACGAGAATGGGTTCGGTCATTTCTTGACTAATTGGTACACTTTAAAGACCACTGCGGAGTTGTCAATTAAGCCAGCCTGCGCCGCCCGGGAAAAGCGCTTGCTTTTCCCGGGCGGCGCAGGCTATGTGATTTTTCTTACGAAAAATCGATTTTTGGTTGGGGACAACCGCTTTCAAATTCCTGACAAGTTAGCAGAGGGCTAGGCCGGCGTAACCGGCTTAGCCCTCTGCCACAGCCTGCCTGGCTGCCAATGCATGCGCATTGGCAGCCAGGCAGGCTATTTACTTGAGATCGCAGACGTGCGTGCGATCGGTTTTACTGCTAGGCTGACGCAGATCGGCAGGCAGGCCGCACAAAAAGAGAAAACTAGATTTATGAACGTCGCTCGGGTTTTCACGGTGGGTTTTAGCATCGCTGGTCTCGGGCTCCTCCTTGACACTTCCGCCGTAGGACAGAGCACCGGGAGTAACGTTCATGACTTGGTTCACCAATTGAACGAGGCACTTGAGTCCGTTTATGATCACGTCGCCCCGGCTGTCGTCGTGATCGATATCAGCAAAAATGCGAATCCGAGCAATAGCAACAACCCATTCGAAGGCTTCGATTTCTTTCATGGGCCCCAAGGTGACGAAGGAGGAGACCAGCCTGACCAAAGCGAAGGCTCCGGTTTTATCGTGCGCGGGGACGGTTACATCTTGACCAATAACCACGTGGTTGAAGGCGCCGACAAGATTCAGGTTAAGCTGAAAGATGGGCGGATCTTGGCCGCGAAACTGATTGGAGCGGACGACAGAACGGATGTTGCGGTTATCAAGATCGACGGGGCGAATCTGCCGGTTGTGGATATTGCAGATAGTGATCAGGTCAAGGTGGGCCAGTTGGTCTGCGCGATCGGCACACCCTACAAATTTGAATATACTTTCACCACCGGGGTGGTCAGCGCCAAAGGCCGTAATGAATTATTAGCCGACAAATACGAGGATTATATTCAGACCGACGCAGCGATAAACCCAGGTAACAGCGGCGGACCGCTGTGCGATATCGATGGCAAAGTGATTGGGATGAATACCCTGATCCATGGGCTAAACCGAGGTCTGGGATTTGCCATCTCCAGCAATCTCTTCAAACAGGTCAGCGATCAGCTCATTTCCACCGGCAAGATCGTAAGACCGTGGCTCGGCATCATCATTGAGTCCTTGAACGGCGAAAATCGGGGCGACCTTTTTAAAGGGTTAGATAAAGGAGTCGTGATCCGCACGGTTCAGGCTGAAACCCCCGCCGCCAAGAGCGATCTGCGGCCAGCCGACGTGATCACTGAAGTGGACGGAGTTGCCGTTGGGTCAGCGCGTGAACTGCAGCGAGAGATCCTGAAAAAGAAAGTGGGAGACCAGGTTAACCTTGGCATTTGGCGAAGCGGCAAACGCTTCGTCGTGCCGGTACGGACAGAAGAGCTGCCAGTTGAAACCAATCACTTAGCGGCTGAGCCGAGTCCCACCCAGGCGCCCGTGGCTAATACCAGTTTTGGCCTGCAGCTTCAAGAGGTGACCCCTGATCTGAAACGCGATTTGGGATTAAAAACCGATTCAGGTCTGGTCGTTGTGGCCGTCGCGCCCAATAGCCCGGCAGCCACCGCCGATATCCAACCTGGCGACGTCATAACCGAGGTCGGTAAAACACCGGTGTCCACGCTGGATACGCTGCAAAAGGCGCTAGGCGATCAGAAAAACAAATCGAGCTTGCTGCTTTTGCTGGACCGGCGCGGAATAAAGACCTATTCTATTGTTAAGTCTGGTAAATAGGTCGTACCCCCAGCTCTCTCTCCTTGTCGCGAAGGCCGAAGTTGCAAAACTTCGGCCTTCCGACTTTATAAGAACCGCCACTTGATCCGGCAGTTATCCGAATATGCGAGACGGTCCTTCAGAACGTACAAAACCTAAGTTGCGACGATCACGAATTAGCGAGCTGGGTCGCTCCCAAAGATTACGGATTATTCATCTGTTGAAGAAGACCAGAGGGCTGGCAGTGACCGAGATAGCCAGCCGACTTGGACTGAGCTATATGGGCGCCAAACAGCATTGCGCCGAACTGGAAAAACAGGGTGTGGTGGACACCTGGCGACGCCCCAAACCGATCGGGCGCCCGGAATTGGTTTATCGGCTGACACCAAAAGCAGGCGTATTTTTCCCAGCCGAAACTAACTTGAGTACGATAGAAATTTTACACGCTGCCCGCCATTTGTTCGGCGCTACCGCATCGGACAAGTTGTTGCTGGCTCTCTTCAGAAAGAAGGCGGAAGGCTACGCCCGAAATCTGCGGGGTGACACGCGCGAAGCCCGGGCCGAAGCTTTGTCCCGTCTGCGCGATGCAGAGGGTCATCTTTCCGAGGTCGTGAAAGCGCCCGACCTCATGATCCAGGAGTATCACTCCCCGATCCTGGATTTGTTGGATGCCTTTCCGCTGGTCAGGCGTTTGGAGAAAGAAATGTTCGAAACGCTCCTGGGAGCATCCATCGAGCGCCATGAAGAACGAGCCTCCGGCCTGTATCTTTGCACGTTTCTGATTGGGTGAAGGGTGGAGAACGACCTCACAATCGGCTTTCGTTCTCGTCCTCGAATTCGGTGAGTCGGAGTGGGGTGGCTTCGATTTTGCGGACAGGTATCACAGAGATTTTTGTCCCGAAGGGACTCTAGGACTCAGCCCGGGGTTTTAACCCCGGGGAACACGCAAGAAACGACCCGCCCTGCCTGTCCGCCGTAGTTCTGGGAATGTGGGGCGAAGGAGGAAAGGGGCGGCAGACAGCTTTGATCAACGGCTCGTTTGATTAGCGTCTTACATACCTGAGGCATCGCTTCTACCGCCCCTTCGGGGCGGCGCGTTTTTTTATTGGCACCTGGGGTTAAAACCCCAGGCTGAGTCCTAGAGTCCCTTCGGGACAATACACTCACCGCTGTCCAAGAAATCGAAGCCAGATCAGAGCGAGGGAGTGTTGGAGTAGTGCGCTTTTTGAGAAATTGCATCGCGCCCCGCCGCTGCCAATCACTAATCACTAATCACCTCTCACTTCCCTAACGTCATTCCGCCGCTGACCCGTTATTTTCCGCCCCACTTAACGGGCCTCGGCGTTTGTAAAAATCGTACCGGGCCAGAATGGTTCGCACATAATGCGCCGTGGAAGGAAAATCGATGCTGTCCTCAAACGCCTCTGCGCTGAGTGGCTGTTTATTCCGCTGCAAGGCAACGCGAATCCATCGGTCAACTCGGCTCTTGCCGGCGTTGTATTCGGCCAGGGCAAAGGGCACCGGTTCCACTTGCGAGTTCCATCGTTGTAAAGCCTTGCCTAGATACCAACAGCCAATCTCTAAGTTTATCTCAGGATTAAACAGCTGGTTCGGTTCAAAGTTAGTAACTGAATTCGCCTTGGCCCAATCACGAGCTGCAATCTCTGAGACCTGCATCAAACCGCGCTCACTGTTTTTGCCGATCATATCAGCTTGAAATCGGCTTTCTCGCCAGACCACGGCTTTAGCCAGGCGCGGATCCAGCAAATGTTCGTTGGCGATCTGGGTGATCAGGCTATCGTACCGCTTATAGTCGCTCCAATTCTTCAGCTCACGAAACACGTACAGCGGATCTTTCGTCCGTAGAACCAGGTATCCAACCGCCGCGAAACCGGATAGGAATATTACGAGTGCCAGTTTGATAGACCAAACAACCACCAACTTGGGCAGACGCCCGATTTGACTTCGTTCTGACCTGGACGCCATTGGTAAACAAACGATGCCGCTCTATGCGCGGGTGGTCACGGATGACCCGACCAGCAAAGAACTAGATTATCTCGTCCCGCCACTGTGGGAAAGCAAGATCCATGTCGGATCACGGGTCAAGGTCCCTTTACGTTCAAGAGACAATTTAGCCACCGTGGTCGAGTTAGTCGCTGAGTCTACGGCTCCTGGAATTAAGACGGTGACCGCGGTAGTTTCAGAGGAACCGGTACTGGACGAGCAGATGCTGCAACTGACGCGCTGGATGGCCGACTATTATAGTTGTCCCTTGGACGCAGCGGTCCGTTGTGCGCTACCCCAAGTGATCCGTACCGGCGGGTTCAAACGCGAACGCTGGTTGTCGGTTAATCAACCCGCGGCTCAGGGCATTCTAGAGCAACTCCGAGTGCGGGCTCCACGCCAAGCGGAAGTGCTTGAGGTGGCCTTACAATTCACCGGCCCAATCCGATGGGCGGAATTGCTCGAAACCGCCGCTACCACCGATCGCACAGTCAAACAATTGATAAGTCAAGGTTGGTTGACCCTGCAAATGTTGAATGCAGAGCGTGATCCGTCCCAAGGCGAAGAATATGTCGCAACGGCCCCTCTCCGCTTGAATCCCGGTCAGCTCAGCATCCTGTCGATGCTGAACCAGGCGATCGATCTCGGCAAAACTAAACCCATTTTACTCCATGGCATTACCGGCAGCGGGAAGACAGAGATATACCTCCAAGCGATCCAGCATTGCCTCGACTCAGGCCGTGGCGCACTCGTGCTGGTACCGGAAATCTCCTTAACTCCGCAGACAGTGGAACGCTTTAAATCTCGTTTCGCGCGGGAGCTGATCGCGGTTCTGCACAGCCACCTGTCAGCGGGTGAACGGCACGATGAATGGCATCGGCTGCGAAGGGGCGCCGCTCGAATCGCTATCGGTGCGCGCAGTGCAGTGTTCGCTCCCGTGAAAGATCTTGCGCTGATCGTGGTGGATGAAGAGCACGAGAACTCCTACAAACAGGAGGAAACGCCGCGCTATCAGGCTCGAGACCTGGCGGTAGTCAGGGGCCAAATTCAAGGTTGTGCCGTTTTGCTGGCCTCAGCCACCCCCTCGCTTGAAAGCTATCACAATGCTCGGGTGGGAAAGTACGAATTGGCTCGTCTGACCGCCCGGGTTGACGACCGGCAACTACCTTTGATCAGGGTGGTCGATCTCCGCCAAGAGTTTGCTAAGAGCAAACATCCCTCGATCCTTTCTCGCCGCTTAGCATCGGCCATCGAGGATCGCCTCCAAAAAGGGGAACAATCCATTCTATTTCTTAACCGGCGTGGGTTCGCTTCATCCCTGCTTTGCTCCAAATGCGGTTATGTCTGCGAATGTGCCAACTGCAGTATCCCCCTAACCTTTCATCTCACCGAGAATCGCTTGAAATGCCATCTCTGCGGTTATCAAGCCGTGGCGCCAAAGAAATGTCCCGGATGCGCTGACCCCGGCATTCGCTACAGCGGCTACGGCACCGAGAAGGTTATCGAACTGGTGCAGAAATTGTTCCCAACTGCGCGGGCCGCTCGGATGGATGCCGACTCAATGTCACGGAAAGATGCCTATCGAAAAACGCTCAACGAATTTCGTAGCGGTAAGATTGATATCCTTATCGGCACTCAGATGATCGCGAAAGGGTTGGACTTTCCTAATGTCACCTTGGTCGGGATCATTAATGCGGATATTGGGCTGCACATTCCCGACTTCCGGGCTGGTGAGCGCACCTTTCAACTATTGACCCAGGTGGCAGGGCGCGCCGGCCGTGGCGAAACCCCAGGGGAAGTCTTCGTCCAGACCGCGACTCCGTTCAGTCCATCAATCCAGTTCGCCCGGCATCATGATTTCGACGGTTTTTGGGACCAGGAAAGAGAATTCCGTGAACGATGTGAGTACCCCCCGTTTAATCATCTCGTTTTGATCCACATAAAATCGGAGCATCAGCGGCGAGCGGAGTTCACGGCCGAGACACTCCACCGTCGATTGGCTGAGAAAATCGATTCATCCGTGATGCTTCACCCGGTTGTCCCAGCGCAGATTGAACGAGTGAAAGGATTTTATCGATTCCAGATCATGGCTCGAACCCGCGCTATCCTCCGGCTTTCCCGAACGACCCGAGAGGTGATTGATAGCCTGTCTTTTCCCGAGGACGTACAGGTTAGCGTGGACGTCGATCCGTACCAATTGCTGTGAACGAGAGCGGAAAGCGAGCCTGGAGGGGAGCCGCTTTGTAGGTTGGCAGTTCTATAGGCAAGCAGCAGGCGGCTCCCGTGAACTACCCAGGATGTATTTTCACCCTTCGTTCTCGGTTGTGAACCGCGCGTAAAACGGATCAGAAACAAACAGATCGAAAACCACCCTGGGTCATTCTCGGGAGCCGCCTGCTGCCAACCAATAAAGCTGCCACCCGTTAAAGCGGCTCCCCTCCCGACGCGCTTTCCCCTCCAGTTGCGCTCTCCAATGACCTTAAATATTCGTACGAATAGATCCCTGATCCATGACCGTCAGCCCACTGCGGTTGGAGACCATAGCCGCCGACTGGAGCGCACGATTTCAGAACAAAGCTGTTCGGTGACAAAGTTGGCGATCCTCCAAACTGTCGCCCTAGCAGATCCGTCTCCCCGGCACAGACTGCGCACGGACATTTCCGCCGCAAGGTATCAAGGCGAACGTAAGTTTCGCTACCATCCTTCCACCGGATGGCGAGTTCTTCGCCTATAAGTTCGAACGATTCTAAAACTAACGGATCCTTCATAACAGTTTGCGGCTCACGGTTCGCATCCAGCCATAAGCTGGGTACCGCGGCCTCGCAAGGGAAGCAACGCCCACAACTCCGACCCGCCACAACCGCGAACGGTGAACAGCGAACGGTGAACCGGGAACCGTCTCGCCGATTGACGGCACGAAAGTTCCGGCTTACGTGGTCTAAATGAGCACCAGTTATTTCGCCGGTTGCACGGTTCTGGTCACTGGCGCATCGGCAGGGCTTGGCCGCGAGTTCGCTCGCCAACTAGCTCCAGTGGCAGGGTCTATGATCCTGGTTGCTCGCCGGGCGGATCGCTTGGAAGCGCTGCAGCTGGAATTAAAGGTGATCAACCCGGAGTTAGAAGTTTTCTATCGCGCATTAGATTTACGCAATCACACTGATTTAGCTAAGTTCTGCGATTGGTTAGAGGAAAGCGGGCTATCCGTCGACCTCCTCATAAATAATGCCGGCCTAGGCGATCGGGGCCGATTCATCGATAGCGATTGGGACCGGGTAAAGGCCATACTCCGCGTCAACATCGAAGCGTTGACCTATCTGACTTATCGAATCCTGCCATCCATGCGGAAATCCGGGTGTGGTGCGATCATGAACGTTAGTTCGGTCGCAGGCTTTCTGCCGGTGCCGGGTTTTGCCGTTTATGCTGCCACCAAAGCTTACGTCACCAGTTTCAGCGAAGCTCTGCGAGCCGAGCTGAGGTCATCCAATATCTCCGTCACGGCGGTTTGTCCCGGCCCGGTTCCCACCGAATTCGACGCCGTAGCGGCGCGATCAGCCACCGAACAACGGTTACCCCCGGACTTTATTACCGTCCCGGCACAGCGAGTAGTCCAACAGGCATTGGTTAGCGTCGCCCGCGATCGGCCGCGGGTAATTCCCGGGTTGACACTGAGACTGATTGTCACATTGGTGATATTCGTTCCTATGTTCCTTAAGCGTTTGGTTTACGATCTTCAGCTCCGGCGCGAGGCCGCTCCTAAATCCAATCTACGTCCCGATCTTGGCGCCAAAATCCCGTCTCGTATCTAACCTCGGTTTTCAGCGGATTTAGTGACTGCTTACTATTACATTTTTTTTGGGGTCATCTGTATCTTGGGCGGGGCGCTCGGGTACGCTCGCGCCCGCAGCAAACCCTCGATTATCGCGGGTGGAATTTCCGGGGCACTACTGATCCTGGCTGGCATCCTGTCCCGAGGGTTTATCCCTTATATTATCGCGATTGCAGTCAGCGTTTTACTCTTGGCTCATTTCGGGCGGTCATTCGTAGCCACCAGAAAACCGATGCCGGCCATCCCCATGATTCTGCTGAGCCTGGTGTGCATCGCTTTGACCGTGCGGCATCTAATCCACTAATAGAAGGTCCATGCGGTTTCTTGCGGAACGCCGTCAACGCCGGGAGCGCCGTGAACGCCGAGAACGGATGATTCCGCAGAACCTCGTTACTCCTCCTCGTCCTCTTCCTCCAAGGCGCGCGTGGGGTAATGGATTGCCGGAGTACTGGAGCATTGGTAAGTTACCTCTCCTCCTGATCTGTATTTTTGTAGCCGGTTGCCCCGGTCCGAAATTCAATCCGCCGCCTTCGGTCTCCCCAACCCCAAGCCCGGCCGCGACCCCGGTTCCTACCTCGACCCAGACGCCGACGCCGTTGCCGGAAGCGATTATTCCTTACTCCCATAAAGAAGTAGCCCGTTTGTTTAGCGGGGTGGAAGTCCATTCCCAGGTCGAATCTGGGATTGGCAACATTGCCTCTGTGGAGCGCAAGGCGCTCGATTCCTACGTGCTGGATTTGCAAGTTCAGGTGCGAGTTCCGAAAGCAGCTCAAACCATCCAAGAGCTCAGCGAGCCGGATCCAACCCTACCTGCTGTTTTGCCTGGCCTCGCCGCCATGCTGCCTGCCGGCAAAGTCTCAGACTTTTATTACGGTCTTTATCAGTTGAAAGTAGAGTCGGTTGGTCGCGAGCTCGGCCGTCTCGAACAGCTTCTCTCCAAGCATAATTTCTTCGACTGCAATACCATCCTGGAACTGACTAACGCGCAGTCTGCGCGCAAAGTGCTGCTGATCCAAAGCGACATGGACGTTAACGCAGACGGCTCGGACTCAGACCGGACCTTAGACGTTGACGGTTCCTCGGCTAATTTCCAGCCTTATACCAGCTACCGCTGGCCAAAACGAACCGATCAACCCAGCGAATTCCTAACCGATTGTCAGAACAAGCTCAAACAAGCTGAAACCGAGCTTACCCTGAAAGCAACTTCACCGGATCGAAAGAAAGCTTTGCGGGAACAGGTTGAGACTTTGCAGAGAGAGATGGGTGACCTGAAACACTTCAGTTTTCTGATCTCAAAAGCGGATCCGTTTGTGGTGCTGCCCGGTTTCATCCTGAGGCAAGCCAACCACGCCTTCCTACCAAAGCTAGGCGACTATGTCGTGGTCATTTACGGAGGCAAACTCTATCCGGCGCTTCTGGGGGATGTTGGACCATCTTACAAGATGGGTGAAGGATCGCTTAGATTGGCGACTCAGCTCGATCCTCACGCCAATGCTTATAACCGGCCGGCATCGAACCTGAACGTCACCTATTTGGTTTTCCCAGCTACGGCTGACCCGGTTCCAGGTCCCCCCGACCTGAAAAAGATGCGGGATCGTTGCGAAACGTTGTTGACGGAAATTGGCGGTACCTCGGGTCAACTCTGGGAATGGACCGACATTTTTGCAACTCCTACGCCGACGCCTTCCCCGACTCCGACCGTAACCCCAACGCCGAGCGCGACTGGAACTCCCACCACGACCGCCTCAGCCTCAGCTACCGTTAGTCCAACCCCGTCGGCCACACCTACGCCTTCACCGACTCCAAGTCCGACACCTACACCTACCGCTACGTCGCCGAACCCGAGCGCTTCTCCCAAGCCGGCCAAAGCTTCTCCGCAGGAAACGCCGCATCGACTTCACCAGCAAACTCGGGGTGATTAGGGATCGGCAGGGACGCTGTTATATGCCGCTCCTACGGAGCTTCCCGCCGTTTGGATGCCGGTGGCTATAAAGATGTCGCTCCTCTGGAGCGTTGTCTCGATTATTAGAATTCCAACATTCACGGGTTCGTTCGACTTAGACGCTCGGTAGTCCCTGAGAGGGAGCTCCGTAGGAGCGAAATCTTTACAGCCGTTGCGTCAAAAAATTGCGTACAAATGTGGCCGTGACGTACCACTCCTGTGGAACTTCCCGCCCACCCGCGGCCTATGGTAATTCTTTATGTTACATACGTAGTATGTTACATACGCCTTATGCAGAGTTGTCGATTTGCATTTGCTGTTCATGTGCTGGCCGTTCTAGCCAATGAGAGCAAATGTGCCTCGTCTGCCAGTCTGGCAGCGACGGTTAACACGAACCCAGTTGTGATTCGTCGTTTACTGATCGATCTCCAAAACGCTGGATTGATCAGGACGTCGCGAGGCCCGCAAGGAGGCGCTATGCTGGCTAAACCCCCCAAGAATATCTCGCTTTGGCACGTCCACTCAGCAGTGGAATCGCGCGAACTATTTGGCCAGCATCCAAATCCGCCGTCACCGCACTGCCCGGTTGGCCAAGGAATTGAGAAAGTGCTGGGTTATGTCCAGAAACGGGCTAACCGTTCGTTCTCTCGCGAACTACAAATGATGTCATTAGAGGATGTCGTGCGTCGTCTGCGCCGAGCCTGAATCGTTCGTCAATGCGTAGGCATTGATGACCGATTCAGGCTATGGCAGCTGCCTAGAAGAGAAATATTTACGCAATCAGTGTAGCCATCTCCACTCAACCAGGCCGTTAGACAGACGCTCAGCGTCTGTCTAACGGCCCATAGCCTGCCTCGCCGGCCAATGCCTGCGCATTGGCCGGCGAGGCAGGCTCTTGATTTGTAATCGTATCGATTACATAATAGTTTTCTAAAGGAAGGGGTTATAAGATGCTTGTAGAACCTTTTTATTCGCAGACCTTCGCACCAGGAGAGAACAACGTTGACCAATCTGGTGCTCGCCCGGTCGACGGTTTTTCGGACGATGCTTTGCTCGACTCATATTCGCGGACGATCAGCTCCGTGGTCGCGGAAGTCGCTCCGGCTGTGGTCAATATACACGTAGAAACCGGACGCCGTGGCGAAGGAAACGGGAGCGGATTTTTTATCGCCCCTGACGGTTTTATTTTAACCAATAGTCACGTCGCGCATGGTGCTCGTAAGATCGACGTTACGCTCGCTGATACCCGCACTTTTCCGGCCAATGTTATCGGGGAAGACCCGGAGACCGACCTGGCTGTCCTCAGGATCGGAGCAAGCCAACTGCCTAGCTTGGAATTCGCGGACTCAAAGAAACTAAGGGTTGGCCAGATTGCGGTCGCCATCGGGAGCCCGTACGGGTTTCACCAAAGTGTCACGGCCGGCGTCGTGAGCGCGTTGGGTCGTTCCATGCGAGCTCAATCGGGCCGGCTCATGGACGATATCCTGCAGACGGACGCGGCGCTTAACCCGGGAAACTCGGGAGGACCGTTGGTCAACTCGCGCGGTCAGGTCATTGGCGTTAATACGGCAGTGATTCTGCCGGCCCAAGGACTCTGCTTCGCCATCGCAGCAAATACTGCCCAACTCGTTACCGGCTGGCTGATCAGGGACGGTAAAATTCGTCGCAGCTATCTAGGACTGGCTGGCCAGAACGTGCCGTTACACCCAAAAATTACCCGCTTTCATCGCCTCGAACAAGGATCCGGGGTCTTGATCGCCGACATCGAGCAGGGAGGACCCATCGATTTGTCGGGCCTTAGGGAGGGCGACATCATCCTTTCTTTCAAAGGAAACCCGGTGAGCTCGATAGATGATCTTCACCGGGTTTTGGTCGGCAGCGAAATCGGCCAGCGATCGGTGTTGTCGGTGATCCGGGGCACTGAGATGTTGGACTTTCTGGTGACACCGCGAGAATTACCGGTAAAGAGCTGATGTATTTTAAGGTTTCGACGCGCCTGGAGGGGAGCCGCTTTGCAGGGGGTTTGGTCTGTCGGTTGGCCGCAGGCGGCTCCCGGGAACGGCCCCTGGCGTCGTGGTTCTATAGGTCGGGTTCGCATCATATAGCCGCAAGACATCTAAGCGCTGGGCGATAGGCCGAGCGCTGGGTTATCCCGGGAGCCGCCTGCGTGCGAACCGGCAGAGCTGCCATCTTATAAAGCGGCTCCCCTCCAAAGGAGGCGCCTGACCCTCCCAAGCGCGCGAAAGCCTTTCGGCGATGCATTAGCACTTGACGCTACAAAAACGTTGATCCGGACCGATCATCATCGAAGAGTTGGGCCTATGAAAATCTCTATTGGCTCTGACCACGCCGGGTTTCGCTATAAAGAGAGGATAAAAGCAATGCTCAAGGAAATGGGCCATGAGGTTCTAGATTTTGGCACTGATTCGGAGGAGCCATGTGATTACCCGCTTTTTATTAGGCCGGCTGCAGAAGCCGTGGCTCGCGGTCAGGCGGAACGCGGCATCGTACTGGGAGGATCTGGAAATGGAGAAGCGATCACCGCTAACCGAATTTCCGGCATCCGCTGCGGGCTCTGCTGGACCGAGCAAGTAGCGAAATGGCATCGATTACATAATGACGGTAATGTCCTATCGCTGGGGCAGCGCACGATTTCTGAGGAAGAAGCGTTAAACATCGTCAAGGTATGGCTGGAAACGCCGTTCGAAGGGGGACGACACGTGCGCCGCATTTATCTGATCGATCATCCAGAAGCAGCGGTGGCTTCCTGAGGATGAAGTTCGAACAGCAGATCCAAGCCGCGGAGGGTTACGCGGAGCTGGGGATGTATTCCGAAGCGTTGACCGAGCTGGATCAACTCCCGCCGGAGGATCAGGAACGGTTGGAGAGTCTCCGGATGCGGGTCCAGATCGTTTTGCAAACCAGAGACTGGAACTCTGGCCTGAAGCTTAGCCGAAGGATCGCCGAAGTCTTTCCTAACGAGAGTTACGGATTTATTCATGCGGCCTTCTGCCTACACGAAACCGGCGAAACCCAGAGAGCAAAAGAAACCCTCTTAAACGGTCCACCCTCATTGTTGGAAGAACCAATTTACTATTACAATCTTGGTTGTTACGAGACGGTCCTCGGCAATCTTGACCAAGCCAAGGCCTATTTGCGGGCCAGCTTTCGTTTAAACAAAGGGTTCCGTGACATAGCCCGCCAGGATCCCGATCTAAATCCGATTCGGGACGAACTCTGAAAAGGGTTCACCGTTCGCAGTTCGCGGTTCACCGTTTAGCACTCGGCCGCAAACAGTGAACGGCGAACTGTGAACCGTGAACCGCGAACCCTTCCATGAGCCTAACCGAGCTTTTCGAAGAGAACTTTACTAAGTACGGCGAAATAGGTGCATCGGTTTGTCTATGGCAGGACGGCAAGATGGTCTTGTCGCTTGGCGACGGTTTCTGGGACTACGAGAAGACTAGAAAGTGGACCACCAAAACCCGGGTGTTGATCTGGTCGGCTACCAAGGGTTTGGCATCCACTTGTCTGTTGCATCTGTGTGATCGGGAGAAGATCGCGTTGAGCCGTCGAGTGACGGACTTTTGGCCGGAGTACGCGGAGAACGGAAAAGGCGACACTACTCTTTCGCACATCCTTTCGCATCAAGCGGGGCAACCCGCTGTGCGCAATCGCGAGATCAGTTTTCGCGATCATGACCAGGTCGCTGACGCGCTCGCTCATCAGGAGCCGTTGTGGCAGCCGGGTTCGGCTCATGGCTATCATCCGCGAACTTACGGATTTCTTGTAGACGAGCTTGTACGGCGCATCTCGAACGTAAGCGTCGGTTCTTACTTCCGGGAAGTGTTTGCGGCTCCTCTCGGGCTCGATCTATGGATCGGGTTGCCGGAGGAACTAGCTGAGCAGGTAGCTCCGATCTATGCACCACGCCGAAATCGGGAAGCGTCCGACGAAGACGCGTTTTACGCCGCGCTCGCTAATCAAGACACGTTGACATTCCAGGCGTTCTCTACTCCGGCCGGTCTCACGGTTCCTTCAGTTATGAACCGCCGCGACATACGCACCCACTCTTTACCATCGTTCGGTGGAATTGGTACGGCAGAAGCGTTGGCCACGTTCTATTATCGCACTTTTTGCGAACCGACCTTTTTCAGTCATGAGCGAATCGCTGAGCTGTCTCGGACCGTTGCCTCTGGAAACGATCGCATTCTGCATTTACCGACTGCCTTCGCGGCTGGATTTATGAAAGATCCGGTCTCAGACACCGGACAAAAGGTGAGAAGCTTGTTTGGTCCTTCGCCTTCGGCGTTCGGACAACCAGGCGCCGGAGGCAGCCTCGGATTTGCCGATCCGAAAAACGACGTTGCGTTCGCGTACGTTATGAACCAGATGGAACCAGGGTTGTTTCCGAATCCGAAGTCCTTACGGCTGGTTCGGTTAATGTATGGTGAAGAGTTTTAGTACAGCTTTTACGGTTTCGACAAATGGCATCGGCACCTATGAGATCACAGATCGGATTGGAGCGATTGTGCACGATTCGGGGGTCATAACCGGAACAACGACTGTCTTATTAAAACATACCAGCGCGAGTTTGGTCTTTTTTGAAAATGCGGATCCGACCGCGAGAGCCGATCTGGAGGAGTTCTTTCGCCGGCTAGTACCAGAGGATGCCGAGTACTTTTCTCATACTCTGGAAGGCTCCGATGACATGCCGAGCCATATTCGCATGGCTTTAACGCGCACGTCTGAAAGCATCCCCATCATGGATGGCTCGTTGCAACTGGGAATATGGCAGGGACTATTCGTTTACGAGCATCGTCGTCGCCCTACGCAACGGTCGATCGCGGTCAGCGTAGTGGGAGACGTCGGATGAGTACAGCTTCGGAGCCGACGATTATTCTTTCCGATCTTCATCTCGGTCATCGCGCGTCCCAGATTCGCGATCCAGAAGAGATAGCTCCCATCTTGAAAGAGGCACGCGCGGTGGTTTTCAACGGCGACACCGTCGAGATGCGAACCGGGGTTGATCGACCAGTAGGCCGGCGCATGGCAGCAGCAGTCGCTCGTCTTTGTCATAGCATCGGATGCCGGGCAACGTTCATCAATGGCAACCATGATCCGTCCGTTTCCAAGATTGATCATTTAGATCTCTTAGACGGCCGGTTGCTGGTGACACACGGAGACATTTTGTTTCTCGGGGTGGCTCCCTGGAGCCGGCAAGCGCTAGCCTATCGGAAGATTCACCTGCGGGCGCTAGCTCATCTTGGACCGGACGGTCTACTCAACTTCGAAAAACGCTTACTTGCCACGAAAAGAGCTTCTCTCAGGCTGCAATTGCTGGAAGAGCCGGTAACCGGGCGCGCGCCCGCCCCAAAACTACCAGTGTTGCTCCGCCAGGCTTGGCCTCCGCACCGGCCATTTATGATCCTTCGCGCCTGGCTACAAACCCCAACCTTAGCGGCTCGCCTATGCGACTTATTCCGACCGGAAGCCAGATACGTAGTTGTCGGTCACACGCACTATCCCGGGCACTGGCGCCGCGGGCAGATCACCGTTATTAATACCGGGAGTTATGTTCTCCATTTCGGGGCGCTCGCCGTTATCCTTGAAGGAGAGTCAGTGGAGATCCGGAAAATAAAAAAGCAGAAAGAGGGATTTGCTCTCGGTAAACAGATTGCCCGGTTTCGCGAAACGCCGCGTGAAAGGTTGACCGTTAGTTAGGGGAATTAGGTTGGCGGTTAGGCAAGTCCTGGGAGTAGTCAGTCGTGGATCGGGCACGAATGGGACCCGCCTCCGCCAAGCGACTCGACTGAGCTCGCCGAATGTCCTACGGCGCGGCAGGCTCTATGCGACTCGTGGGACTAATGCGAGCTCCATCTTATTCGCGTTACGCTAGGCACACGCCGATACGCCCAAACGCCGATACGCCGACACGCCTCTTGGCTCCTAGGGAAGCTTCGCTTCCGTATCCGCTCCCAGCAACCTTTGCCGGGCGGACTCAACCAGCTCTGCGTACGTTAAAGACGGCCGATCGCCGAGATGGTCATCCTCCAGACGATCGCGGCCGCGCTGATAGTCGATCGAGTAAAGCCCGAATCGTGGGGTAAAAGAGCCCCATTCATAGTTGTCGAATAAGGACCAATGCAAATAGCCGATCAGCGGTACTCCAGCTTGAACAATCCGAACCACTTCGTCGATGTGCACCCTCAGGAATTGGCTCCTGGTCATCCGGTCGCGACGCAAAGTGATGCGATTGTCCAGGCGGCGGCGTAAAGCCATGCCGTTCTCAGCAATCAACACGGGCCGGCCCGCATAATCCTTGCTGTAATGTTCACAAAAGAAACGCATACCGACCGGCAGAACCCGCCAATCCCACCACTTACTCGTGATGTTGTTCATTAGCCAGGCGCGGAAATTCTTATCCTTGAATTCATGGTCCCACCAGACCGGCAAGCGAAATACATGCGCCGCGAAAGGGTCGTAGTAATCTAACCCGAGATAATCAAACGTTACCGGCCGGGCGGCGGAATAGATATCGTCCACTAAGCTCGAAAAGAAATCAGGGGAGAACGTTTTGTAACCGACCCAGTTACTAAGTCGCTTGGTTAAAGAACCGAAGAGATACGTAATATCTTTAACTAACGGGATCTGCGCTTCTTCGAACGCCTGCTCAAACTCGTGGATCTTGGCGTACACATAGTCGCGCAGTTGAGAGGCTCTAACCCCGCGTTCGCGTACGCAAAGCAAATCCAGCATGATTTTATCCGACCAATAAAGGTCGGTGCAATAATTGTTGCAGGTCACGAATGGAGCCGGCCAGCCATTCTGCTCATAGAGATCATGAATACGGTTGTAAGCCCGTACATGCGCGCGCAAGATTTGTCGGGTAGCCGCGGAGACATTGCGAAAGCCGGTGCCAACCCCTTTGCGTCCGGGAAACTGAGTGCCCAGATAGGTATTGAGCACCAACATATTGGGCTCGTTGATGGTAATATAATATCTGATCGGCGCTAAGCCGTAGCGGTCCGCCAACGCCCGATTGACGTACAGAACCGTGTATTCGACGTAGCGAACATATTGTTCGACCATCTCTGGTTGCAACCAAGGATCCGAGCCTAGCCAAGCCGGGTGTACGAAATGATGCAAAGTGACGATCGGTTCCAGCCCGTTCCGCCGGCATTCGGCCGTGATCTCCACGTAGCGTTCTAAGGCGGCATCGTCGAAAGGCGGCGGCGGCCCGGGTTGAATAGTTAAGGTGGGTTGAACCCGGCTCCATTCAATGCCGAGACGAAACGCATTGAGACCCAATTTTTTGCAGCGCCCGAAATCTTCCGGATAGCGGTTCCAGAAGTCCGCGGCTAATCCGACCGGCACTACATCACCGCGACGTTCAGCTTCCCCCCAATTTGTCTGAGGTTCGCCAGGCCCATTATAGCCGCCTTCTGATTGATAAGCGGATGTCGCAACGCCCCAGAGAAGGTCCTCCATAGCTCACCGGAATTTTGTGTCTCGTTCTTTGGCCGCAGCTAGGGTAATAGCTTCGGCGTCGTCATCGGTCACTTCTAAAGCAGTTACATTGTCGGAGACTAATGTCTCGACTATCAGCCGGGCAGCGTCCGGCCGGCTTAACGCATAGGCTCGATGCCGCATCTGATCCAGCCGCTCAGGATTATCCAGCAGAGTATCGATCTTGTACGGGATAGTGGTCATTTCGTTGCATTTGACCGCCACCCCGTCCTCTAAAAGATGATCGCTGTTTCTCTCTTCCTGCCCGGGAATTGGGCTCACGATCACCATGGGTAACCCGCAAGTCAGGGCTTCGGCGCTGGTAAGACCCCCCGGTTTGCCGATGAATAAATCGGAAATCTTCATCAGATCCGGCATACGGTCGGTATAACCAAAAACCTTAAAGCTTTCGCTATCATACCCCACCGCTCGCTGAACGCGTTCCTTTGTTTCCAAGCTCCGACCGCAAACCACCAAAGTCTGGACTTTGTTGCGTAACTGTTTAATCCGATCGACGACGAACTCAGCCGGTCCCACCCCAAGCGCCCCAGCGGACAAAAGCAGCGTCGGCCGGGTCGGATGCAGGCGATAATTCACCCGGGTAGCAACCCGATCAATCGGGCCGGCAAATTCCGGGTCGATCGGGATTCCCGAGACCGTGATCCTACCGGTCGGCAACCCGAGCATCTCCAAGTGTGCTTTGGTTTCGTCAATAGCGACGAAGTAGCGGTGGAACATGCGGGAGAGCCACATCGCGTGGAAATCCAAGTCCGTCACCACAATCGATAGGTGCGCGTCCAGGAGATCCTTAGCGATAAGATCAGAAATGATTCCCGCCGGCATGAAATGAGTGCAAACGGTAATGTGAGGATCGAATTTGCGGATGAACTTGACCAGAGGACCTGTATTCAGCCGGTCGAGCATCAACCGCATGCCGTCAGTCTTCCATGGCTCATCGCTTTGTTTGTACCACCAGCCGAGAAAATCCGGCGCCGTCTGCACTAAACGAGCGTAAAGCTTCGAATAGAAATCGCGGAACAGCTTATTGGTGAAATGCAAGGCGTCGCTGTGGACCACCTCTCCCACTCTCGGATCTTCCCGGAAAGCTTTTGTTAGAGCCTCACCAGCGCGGACGTGACCGGTCCCTGCGCTGGTGGACATGATCAGCACTCGTTTCTTCATCATTTTAGGCAGCCCCTCCCGAGCCAGTCGACGGGTCAGAGACGAGTGATCGGTGTAAATCCAGTTCAATCCATTCCAGTGTTTTCTTCAAGGTTGCTTTTTTATGTCCCTCCTCTGTGGTCTGCACAACGTAGGAGAAACTCTGGCTCTTTCTTAGCATCACCCTTATTTAACGTCGCGACTCGCGCTCGGAATCGGTTCCATGTTCAATGCCGAATCCACGAATTGCTCAAAATCGGTCCTCAATTTTTTGCGAGAGGCGGCTTCGATATAGACCATATGCCCGGCCCCGAAGAAACTCAGCTGGATATTGCTCCGGACAGCCGGGTCGAGGTTCATGTTATGGACCACACTCTCAGCAGCAAAATACGGAGTCGCTAAATCGTAATAACCGCAGCAGACCATCACTCGAAGGTAACGATTCCGGTTCATGGCTTTTTTCAAGTCCTCGGCCACGTCCAAATAACGGTTGCGAGCAAGGAGCCATGGCCGCAGTTCAGCAATCCGCTCATAGGGAAGGTCGCTCTCATATTTTAGATCCTGCCGCACATAGGTATAGAATGCAGACGTAAACGGCCCATCGACGGCTTCATCGCTGGGGTCAGAATCTTCCCGATCGGTCCCAGGATAGCTGCGAATACCAGTGAACCGGCTGTCGAATCGACCCAGGGACCGATTTTGATCGCGCAAAAGGTCATTGAAAAATAAGCCATCCGACTCCCGCAGGCTAAGCTGAAGGAATCGTTGTTGGCTTAACCCGGTAAACCTGGCTAATTCTGAAGCTACCGAATTTTTTTCCTCAGGCGTAATCCGGTCTCCCCGCGATAAAGCCCGCTGATAATCGTTTGCCGCGAATTGCTCTACTTTAGCCAATAGATCCGTGAGGGACAGTTGCTGGAGATCAGGCGAAAGCTTTTTGTGATACCAAGCCGCCGAGGCATACGAAGGCAAAAATAATGAGTAGGGTTGATCGTTGCCCGGACTGAATTCGAGCGCCTGAAAGTTCAAGACAGAACTGATGAGCACAATTCCGTTCAAATAGAGCCCATAACGGCCCTCCAAGTAGTCGCTAAGCCCAGCCGCACGCGTCGTTCCATAGCTTTCGCCGGCGATGAATTTCGGAGATCCCCATCGCCCATACTTGGTCGTCCAAAGACGGATAAAATCCCCGACGCTTTGGATGTCCTCTTTGTAGCCCCAAAATTGTTTCGCCTCCTCGCCAGGCGCCGGTCGGCTATAGCCGGTGCTGACCGGATCGATAAACACCAAATCCGTCTTCGCCAACCAGGTACTCTCATTGTCCACGACCTTCGCTGGTGGCGGTAGAGCTTCTCCTGAGTCCGAAAGTTGTACCCGGCGCGGGCCCAGTCCGCCGAGGTGCAACCAAATCGACGACGAGCCAGGTCCACCGTTGAAAGCGAATGTCACCGGTCGGACAGCCGGATCGCCACTGTCTTCGGCTACGTAAGCCACAAAGAAAACCTGCGCTTTTGGTTTTCCCTTGGTCGGGTCGACCGGCTTTTCGTTTTTCTTCGGTTCGCCACCGGCCTCCGGCTCCGCATCCTCGCCTGGTTCGTCCTGAGCCCGATTCTGTTCCGTAACCGTATCTCTCAACAGCAAATAACCGGTTATCGCTTTATATCTTAGGGTTTTCCCATCCGAAAGCGTCAGGCTGTGCTCGGTCACCACCGGTGGAGGCGGCTCAAACTCAGTCGCTTTTTCCTCTTTAGCCGAAGGGCTCGGCTTGGGCGCCTCTGATGGCGATGGCTTTGGAGTTTGTCCGAGGAGCATGGTGCCGCTCAGCAGTGAAATCAGTAAGCCGGCAGGCTTCCGAAAAGAAATTTGGAACATAGTTGTGCCTTTGCCATTTAGCTGAAACTGCCGGATAGGCAATGACTGACTCGCCTTAGGCTCGCCAGCGAATAGCAAATAGCAGATAGCAAATGGCGCTATCGACCGTCGAACGCGCGGTTCCCGGGACAATTTGCTATTTGCGATTTGCTATCTGCTATTCCGAACGAGCTTAAGGCGAGTTCGGAGAACTGTGAAAATGCCGAAGATTACCGGATTGCTCGAAACCGCCCTTTATCTCGATGACGTTGGGCAGGCGGTGCGTTTTTATCAGGACCTCTTCGGGTTTTCTTTGCTGAGCGGAAGTACTCAACTTGATGCGACTTTTGCTGCACTGGAGTTGCCTGGCAGAGCGGTCTTGCTGTTTTTCAAAAAGGGAGCAAATGCGCAGCCGGTCGACACTGGAGGGGGAATCATTCCCCCACATGGCGGCGAAGGGAGGTTGCACTTCGCTTTGGCTATCCCAAGCGATGCCTACGAATCGTGGAAAACGAAACTGGCCGCCCAAAACATTCAAATCGAAAGCGAAATCCGATGGCCGCCCGGGGCCCGCAGTCTCTATTTTCGCGACCCGGAAGGAAATCTCGTGGAATTAGCAACGTCCGGCCTTTGGGCGTTTCAGTCGCCTGAGGCGAGTTCGGTTTGACGGGCTGGCGCAACTGATTAGAATACTCACCGAGTAGGGTTATGGTACAGGTACACTCGCGTTGACTATGCATTCAGCTTCCGCCGACGCATCCGCAGTCGATATCGCCATCATCGGAGCAGGTTTTTGTGGCACCATGGTCGCCGTTAACCTGTTGCTGAAGGCGAAAGAAAAGCTCGAGATCGCTTTGATCGAACGGTCCGGATCGTTCGCGCGGGGCTTAGCCTATGGCACCACTGACCGGTCACATCTCCTGAACGTCCCCGCTGCAAAGATGGGCGCGTTGGCGGATGATCATGAACATTTCTATCGCTGGGCGCGCGACCAGGCGGAAGAGCTCAAGCGGCAAGGCGTTAGCGACGTGCAGCCGAGTTCGTTTCTTCCGCGAGCTCTGTACGGTAAGTATCTTACGGAACTCCTAGAACAGACTAGCCGGTCTCCGGGCTTTCATCGGGTCACAGGCGAGGCTATCGATGTGGCGCCCTTGGCCAATGGCCGGTTCTGCGTGAAACTTCGGAATGCGCCCTCGCTGATCGCACAAAACGTCGTGTTAGCATTAGGTAATTTTCCTCCTGGCGATCCCAAGCTGCGAGATCAGCGGTTTCACCGGGTAGATCGTTATCTAGAGAACCCTTGGTCTGAAGAGACCAGAAAAACCTTGGCTGAGTCTGGTGATGTTTTGATCCTTGGCTCCGGGCTGACGGGGCTCGACCTGCTACTAAGCTTGGCGCCGGTGAAACACCACGGATTGATCCACGTATTGTCCCGGCGGGGACTTTTCCCCAGACGCCATCGAGTGGTTAACGATTATCCCCCGTTCCTAGATAAGGAGTCGCTGCCCAAAAGCGCTCGGCATGCTTGCCATACCGTGCGGATGCAGGTTCAACAAGCTAATGAGAAAGGGATCGATTGGCGCGCCGTCATTGATTCTATCCGGCCGTACTCTCAGCAGATTTGGAAACTATGGCCTACCGATGAGCGAAGACGATTCCTGCGCCATTTAAAGGCCTTCTGGGAGCCGCATCGGCACCGAGCCGCTCCCGAGGTGTTGGAATTAAAATCGCGCCTCGAAAAAGAAGGACGCCTCCAATGCCACCGAGGACGTATCTTTTCCATCTTCCCGGAAAAAGAATTCCTCTCTGTCCGGTTCCGAGACTCGAACGCCCACCAGGAAAAGGAGCTGCAGGTCGATTACGTAGTGAACTGTACCGGACCGGAATGTAACTATTATAAGCTCAAGGATCCGTTGATCGTACAGCTGTTCAGCCGAGGTATCATCGTCCCCGATCCGCTGTTTTTGGGACTCGATGTTGGGCTAGGCGGGACCATTTTGAATTTGCAAGGCGAGCGGGTAAACCATCTTTACACGCTGGGCAGCCCCCAGAAAGGCATTCTATTTGAGACCACCGCCGTTCCGGAATTGAGAGTCCAAGCTGCAGAACTGGCAGACCGCATCCTTTACCAGTTGGAACACCGGCGGAATAGCCATGCACTCGATCAATCAGAACAAGCGTCAGTAGCGTTCCAGATTTAGGCGAAACGGCCGACGCAGCGAAACGGCGAATGGGCGAGTGGGCGAAAGGGCGACCGGCGGGTGCTACGAATGGGACCTATGGGACTCATGAGACTTATGTGTGAGCAGCGGGACCCATTAGTCTCATGTGTCCCATAAGTCCCATCTGTAGCCGCACCCAGAACCTTCGCGCTACCCTGGACTCCTCACTCGCTCGTAGTGCTCTCGCCCTTTCGCCCTTTCGCCGTTTCGCCAACTCGCCCATTCGCCCCGTCGCCCTTGCGCACCCTCGGGCCGAAGAACTTCATGATAACCGAGAAGAAGACCGGGGTCAGAAAAATCCCAAAGAAAGTCACCCCGATCATCCCGCTGAAGACGGCGGTGCCCAATGCTTGCCGCATTTCCGCCCCTGCGCCCTTGGCGACCACCAACGGCAAAACTCCTAGAGTGAACGCAAACGACGTCATTAAAATCGGGCGCAACCGCAGGCGGGCTGCATCAGTTGCTGCGGTGAACCGGTCCTGACCTCGCTGCACTTCGTCCCGAGCAAACTCGACAATCAGGATCGCGTTTTTGCAAGCTAACCCTACTAACACGACAAAGCCGATTTGAGTAAAGATGTCGTTATCCATCCCCCGGATAAACACGCCGACGATCGCGGCGAAGAGACACATCGGAACGATCAGAATGATCGACAACGGTAAAGCCCAGCTTTCGTACAACGCAGCTAACACCAGAAACACAAACACGACGCAGAGCGGAAAGATGTAGACCGCACTATTCCCAGCAATGATCTGCTGAAGGGATAGTTCCGTCCATTCAATCCCGAATTGTGGCGGCAACGTTTCCTGGCAGAGTTGGTTCATTATCTGAATAGCTTGCCCGGAGCTTAACCCGCCGACGGTCGTGCCACTGATATCGGCAGACGGATAAAGATTATAATGCATGACTTTATCCGGGCCCACGATCTCGCGGGCGCTGAACAGCGTGCCTAATGGAACCATGCCGCCGCTGCTATTGCGGGTGTACAACTGGCGAATGTTGGCGATCTCATCCCGAAACTTCGGTTCCGCCTGTGCCGTTACCTGGTACACACGGCCCAGGAAATTGAAATCATTGACGTAACTAGACCCAAGGTACGTTTGCAGCGCGTCGAACACGGCGTTCACCGGCACGTTCAACGTCTCCGCCTTCTTCCGATCGATATCCAAGTACACTTGAGGCACGTTGTACCGGTAGCTGGTAAATAGACCGGCCAACCCCGGGTGTTCGCTGGCTTTGGCGATCACCGCATTGGTTGCGGCGTACAGGGCAGCGAACCCCGCCGACCGGCGATCCTCGATCTGGAGCTTAAACCCGCCGGCATTCCCTATCCCTTGCACTGGTGGCGGTGGAAACGCTAGGACTAGCGCATCCGGAATTCGGCTCACTTGCCGGCGAATCGCCGCTAAAATTGCTGTCCCCGATCGCGCCGGATCATTCTCCCGCTCGGGGAACTCTTGTAAGGTTGCAAAAACCGTACACGCGTTGGTTCGATTCGTTCCATCCAAGCCCGAATAGCCCCCGATCTCAACCGTATGCGCGACCCCCGGAATCTTTCGGACGATCTCTGAAATCTGCTCCTGAGAGACGCCGGTACGCTGCAAAGAGGCTCCGTCCGGCAGCTGAGCCAAGATAATAAGGTAACCTTGGTCCTGTGTGGGAATAAAACCACCGGGCACAGTCTTGAATCCGAGGCCGGTCAAGAACAGCAAGCCGAGATAAACGACCATCACAACCGCCGCTAACCGTAAAAGCCTGCTCACTATCCGAGAATATCCAGTGGTGGTAGCCGAAAATACCCGGTTGAACCCGCGGAAAAACCAACCCAAGACAAGCTCAAATAGGCGAGTGAGGGGATCCGGCTTTGCGTCCTTTCCCCGTAGCAACAAAGCGGCTAAAGCCGGGCTGAGGGTCAGAGAATTAAACGCGGAAATCAGGGTTGAGACCGCGATAGTGAGCGCGAACTGACGATAGAACTGCCCGGTAATGCCGCTGACAAACGCGGTAGGAATAAAAACCGCGCTTAACACGATCGCGATCGCCACTACCGCGCCGCCTACCTCATCCATGGCTTTTCGCGTTGCGGCCTTAGGTTCCAATCCCTCCTCAATGTTGCGTTCGACATTCTCGACCACGACGATCGCGTCATCGACCACGATGCCGATCGCGAGCACCAACCCAAATAGAGATAGGTTGTTCAGCGAGAAACCTAACGCAGACATCACGGCGAAGGTTCCGATCAACGAGACAGGCACGGCTAACAACGGAATAATGGTGGCACGCCAAGTCTGAAGGAACACTAATACCACGATCAACACGAGAATGATGGCCTCAAAAAGCGTGTGATAAACCGCTTCGATTGATTGCTCTACGAACTGGGTCGGATCGTACACGATCCGATATTCCAAACCCGCGGGGAAATATGCGCTGAGATCCTTCATCTTCTCGCGGACGGCTTTGGAAGCCGCCAGAGCATTAGAACCGGGCAATTGGAAAATACCCAAAGCGGCGGCGGGCTTTCCGTCCAGACTTGAGGTGGTGCTGTAGTCCTTGGCGCCCAGCTCAACGCGAGCTACATCTGCCAGGTAAACAATCTGGCCGTTCGCCCCGCGCTTAACGATGATCTGTTTGAACTGGTCCGTCGTGATCAACCGGCCCAGCGTGTTGATGGTTAAAGTAAAATCGGTCCCTTTTGGGGCTGGCTCTGCGCCCAGTTGCCCAGCAGCCACTTGCACGTTCTGGGCCTGGATCGCCGAAGTAACATCGTCGACTGTCAGGCTCCTTGCGTACATTTTGTTCGGGTCCAACCAGATGCGCATGCTGTAGTCCCGTTCACCAAAGATCTGGACGTTGCCGACCCCAGTTAGTCGCGAGAGCGGATCTCTGACCTGAATCAGCGCATAGTTACTGATGTACTCCTGGGTGTAAGTGTTATTGGGTGATAACAGATGCACCACCATCATTAAGTCAGGAGATTGTTTCAGAGTGGTGACTCCCAGCAGCTGCACCTCCTGCGGAAGACGAGGCTGCGCGATGGCGACTCGGTTCTGTACCAATACTTGCGCGGTATCAATATTCGTCCCTAGACTGAATGTAACCGTAATCGTTACGCTGCCGTTATTGGTCATCTGGGAGCTCATGTAGAGCATGTTCTCAACCCCGTTGACCTGCTCTTCGATCGGCGTCGCCACGGTGTCTGCTAAGACTTCGGGGTCCGCGCCCGGATAGGTGGCCTGGATCACAATCTGCGGCGGCGCAATTTCAGGGTACTGCGCCACCGGCAAGGTCAGGTAGGCGACTCCACCCGCCAGCACAATCAAGATGGACAAAGCCATCGCAAAGATCGGCCGGTCGATGAAGAAGTGGGAGAACTTCAAGCCAGGGCCCTCCTGGCGTCATTAGTGAGAGGTGAGAGGTGAGAAGTGAAAGGCCTGCCCTGTCCACTTTGCCCGGGTAGCAAAGCGTTCGCAGAAGAGAAGGCAGGAATAGCCGCAAAAGAGCGCAGAGAACGCAAAAAAAGAGAACACCTAACGTTTAACCAATCGGCAGCCACAGCCAAGACTCGGGTCGCAACCAAAATCATCTGTAATTGTTTCGCCTTTTTGGTTTCTTTTTTTGCGTTCTTTGCGCTCTTTTGCGGCTATTTACTTCTTCCGCTACTCGTGCTTGCCGTTGCTTGCCGAGCGATTCGGCATGGCGGCGCTCAGCCGGCTCTTATCGTTCCCGGCGTTGACGGCGGTCTCGGCGCTCCCGGCGTTAACATGCGTTTCCATGGCGAGCTCTTCTGTGGCGAACTTATTCATATCGGTCTGTTCCGCGCTGACCTTTGAATTCGGACGAACCTTGCCAATACCTTCTACCACAACGGTCTCATCGCCTTGCAAGCCACTTTGGATCACGCGCAGACCATCCACGATCGGACCTAGCTGCACTTTCTGATATTTGGTGAGCCCATCAGCCTGGACAACCACGACATACTTCTGATCTTGGTCGGAACCTATGGCACGATCCGCCACCAGAACCGCTTCGTATTTCGGCGATCCGGCTACCCGGACACTGCCGAAGGCGCCTGGAAGCAAGTACCCGTCCAGATTGGGAAAACGACCACGTAGTTGGAGAGTGCCGGTCGACGGATCAAAACTGTTATTGATGAAATCGATGACACCGGCGTGGGGATACCCTTGCTCGTTCTCAAGCTGCAGCCAAACCGGCAGTGTCGCCTGTTTAGCGGCCGGCATCTTTCCCGCTTTAACCGCTTCCTGGTATCGCAACACAGAGCGTTCGTCGACGTAGAAATAAGCGTAGATCGGATCGATACTGACAATAGTCGTTAGCTGCGTGGCATTGGCTTGAACCAGGTTTCCTCGGTTCACCAACTGCGCGCCGATTTTGCCATGGATGGGCGATCGGATCTGGGTGAAATCGAGATTAAGCTGAGCCGACTCAACCGCAGCTTGACTGGCTACGACCTGGGCATCGCCCACATATTTTTGAGCCGCAGTTGTATCGTAATCCTGCTTTGCGATTACCTTCTTGGTTAATAGATCGTTCGCCCGTTCCAGGTTCGCATCGTTTAGCTTTTGTTGAGCCTGCGCTTGCTCTAACTGGCCATTCGCCTGGTCCAGCGCCGCCTGATAAGGACGAGGATCGATGACAAAAAGGAGATCGCCAAAGTTGACGACATCACCTTCCTTGAACGTGATGTTGTCAATGTAACCGGTAACTCGGGGAGTGATTGTGACGGTATCAACGGCTTGGGTCTGCGCCGTGAAATACAGCCACTCGACGACCTCTTTCTTCACCGGCTTCGCCACCGTCACGGTTGGCGGCGGCGGTGCTTGGGCGGCGGGCTTTTGCCCGCAGCCAAACAAACCCAGCCCGGCGAACACTACAAGTCCGCTCCTTAGAGCTGCACGAAATAAGCTGCGGCGGTCCATGACGCTAATTCGCTCGCGGCACAGACTCGCATTGATACTCCTCCGTTGTCCATCGCAAAAGCGATAGAACTTTCTGGACAGCCACGTGGAACAAAGTGGACGGAAGTGGACCGAGTGGACTGCGCGCAAGGGACGGGCGTCTGCACCTACTCGCCGATTCGCCCACTCGCTCCTTACGGAGTCGGCGATCCTTTTTCTTTGCCCTTGCCTTTTTCTTTCTCGGGAGGCTCTTGGCGTTGGCCTTGTGGTGCGGGACCGCGGGTTTCCCGGTTTTCGGGTTTGCTCTCGCCTAGTTCTTTATTCCCGGGCTCGCCTTTAGGCGAATGTTCTTCTTTCGGTTTGTTCTCTGGCTTTGGCTGGGCCTGCTCTTTTTTCGCAGGTTCACCTTTTGGCGAACGTTCTTCCTTCGGAGCGTTCTCTGCCTTTGGCGTGCCTGTTTCCTTCTTGATCGATTCGTTCTTTGGCGAACGCTCTTCTTTAGGCGCGTTCACCGCTTTGGGCGCACCCTCCTCCTTCCGTCTCAATTCTGGTTTGGCTGAGTCCTCGGGCTTGGCGCTCTCTTCCGGTTTCGCCGGCGTCTCTGGCTTTGGACTAACCGCTTCCTTCGGACTGCGTTCACCCTTGCTTCGTTCTCCTGGACCGGGGCCTTTGCCGGCGCCAACCTCATTAACCGGGGTAGGATTTTCGACGGCTTTTTCCCGCTGCTGCTCCTCCCGCTTTGGCGTCGGTAGCCCGCCGGCCGGGGTTGGCGCTTCTTTGCGTTCGAGTTGTCCGCCAGCAGTAGCCGATGGCTGGGCTTTATCTCGTAACCTTTGTTCCTCGTTCTTGGGAGTTACAGCGCCATTGGCCGAACGGCGATCCGGCAAAGTCTTCTGGAAGGCTTCCCCGCCCGGTTTCCGGCCGCCAATCAAGTTCGGCGGCAATGTATTCCAGCCTTTACCCGCACCACCTTCGGGTCGTTTGCCCTGTCGCGCCGCCTTGTCCTCCATAGCTTTAGCGACGGAGGAAGCTTGCGAAGGCGGAACCTCTTGAGCAGAGGGAGTCTGTGGGCGCTGAGGGCCACCGCCGGGAGGAGGGTTGAGATTCTTGGTCTCGCGCACGAAAGTCGGTTTGACTAGCACCGGTTTCGGCAGTTGATCTTTCGGCGGCGGCGGATTTTGTTCGACGATTTTCTTTCGCAACTCCGCTTGCTCCGCCGGATTTACACCCTGCCAGCCCTTATCCACTTCCGCTTTAGCTAAACGCGTTTTCACTTGCGGTTGCACCGTCGAAACCGCTCGCAGTTTTTCTGCTGGCGCGACCACTTGAAGCTCCGATCCTCGTAGAGTTGCGCCGTAGCCGGCCTGGCGATTGGGACTAAACACGATTTTGGAAGGTACCAATTTCTGGTCCGTCCATTGCCCTATCGCTTCCACCCTCGGACCGAGATTGTTGATCACGGTGTTTTGGATCCGAATGTTGGTAATGTTTGTGGTCTGGCGAATGATTTGAACATTCTCGGTGGGCGGCGCGATGAAGCGCACATAACTTGGCTGGGCCCAGCTCTTGAAGTTAATGAAAGTGTAGGCGGCCGGCCCGATTCCATAATAGCTATCAGCCCAGCCGGCGATGCCGCCATTGACACTAAACCCGGCTTCCGGTGGTAGTGGCGCCCAGCCGGCATACTCGCTGTTCTGACGCCAAGAGACCCAAGCCGGCGCCCATTCATTGCCGGGCACCCAGCACCAACCCTGTCCGGAAATCCGAACCCAGCGTCCATAGTGATAAGTCGCCCAGCCGAAATGCTCGTTTGAGTACCAGAACCATCCGCGATCAGTCCAAACCCAGTGACCGTCACGATAGGGAGCCCAATCACCATCATGAGCTGCGTGCGGGCAAAAGACATAACCATAGTCGCCTGCTTCGACCCAATCGCCGTCGGATGAAAGACGAGAATAAAAGACACTAAAATCGTCACCGGTTCCTTCCTCGATTTGTCCCTCAGACTGCCCCTGCGGTTGAACGGCGGGTTGCGCGTCCGGCGGCTGTACCTGGGCTGGCGAAGCAAGCTTTTGCCCTTCCGGGATCGCCAAGAACGCGACGGTCCGGCCATCCGTCGAGGTACCGTAGCCAACGATCCAGCCACGATTGTTGATACCGTAGGCGACGTCGAGGGAGGTAAAGCCGGTGTCGGCTAGATTAGTAGCGAGTTTATCCAACTCGAGCATCTGCCCGTTGCTATAAACGAACGCCCGTTTTTGATCGGCGCTGTCGCTCTCCCCGACCACCTGACCCTGATTGTTGATCGACCGGCCATAGCTCGCCCCGTCGAACCCGGTAAGAGTACCTAAGTCGCGAGTGGAGCCCTTCCGATAAAGGAACGCATGCGGTGCGCCGCCTCCGGTCTCTGCGTCACCAACCACTTCGCCTGATTTGTTGATCGCCAGCGCCTCGCTGTTAGATCCGCCCAATGTCCCGATGTCTTTAAGGTCCCCGCCAGGTGAGGCCAGCACAAAACCATGGATAGCGCCTTGATCGGTGTCGGTTCTGCCGGCCACTTGGCCGGCATCGTTGATAGCATACGCGGTTCGGAAAGTATTCGAGTTTTGCGCCACACAGACGTTCAGATCTTTAACGGCGCCGTTATCGAAAAGGGCTGGACGATGATCGTCCGTGGCATTCTGGCTATCCCCGACAGCTTGCCCCGAGTTATTGAGTCCGAAAGCCTCACTACTGACTCCACCGTCAAAAGAGCCCAAGGCTTTGATACCGCCGCTTTTCGTGTAGATGAAAGCGCTGAGGTTACCGTTGGCGTCTTGGCTATATCCGGCCACCTGGTCCGAATCATTAATAGCGCAGGCGGCGTTCATCTGACCGCCAAGCGAACCGACATCGCTGGAGGACCCACTGCTTTGCGAGTAAACGAACGCTTGATAATTGTCCCCTTGGAAACTGTAACCGACCACATTCCCGTTATCGTTCAAGCCAAGGGCGGAACTGTTGTATCCGGCGGGAGTCGGCAAGCTGATAATCTTATATCGGTCCTGGGCGGAGGCGTTTACAGCGAGCGCCAGCAGCAAAAGCCCCGCCATCCGGCCGGCCGAGAACAAAGGTTGGATGTGAGAAAAACACATAGGCTACGAGAGACAACAGATTGAAGATTTATAAACTAAACGAAGTGTTTTGCTTCCCCGACGTTTTGTCCGACATAGCCGTTGCTTTGTCGAGTTCGACACCGGATTGGGCTGGCAAAGTCGGAAGCCTCCCGGCTTGCCCGACGTAGCTTCCCGGAGTTTAAAACGACGGGCGAAGTCGGGAGTTTAAAACGGCGAGGCGAAGTCGGGGACATCTGAGCCTTTAGACTGTCCGAGCTCGCGATTTCTTCAACCGCCTTTTGGGGAACGGTTGGAAACGAGCGGCATCGAGTCCGTCAGTGGCCGGACCGCCACACCCCATGCGTCGTCGCCCTGGTCAACCTGTATCGGCGAGCCGACCAACTGACCGGTCGCCGTATCTATCGTCGCGACTTTGTTCAAATACGTCACGTAAACTTTCGCCCCATCCGGTGTAATCGCTATTGCATCCGGTAAACTAACTACTGGAATCGCAGTGGTTACAGTGTCGGGCAAACTCCGCCGGAACATTTCCTGGTGTATTGGCGAAGTCTGGCCTGCTAAACGTAGCCCTCCGAGCATATGGCGAGAAGGCGGAGTTTGGCCTGCCAGACGTAGCCTCCCGGAGGCTAAGGCGACGGGGCGAAGTCTGGAGCCGGCAGTCGGGTTCGAACCGACGACCTGCTGATTACAAATCAGCTGCTCTACCAGCTGAGCTATGCCGGCCTCTCGGCTAAAGCACCGAGAGTAATGGCGATTCCACAGGGGCTCAACCGGTTTTTTTGGTTGCACTCTGCAACCGGGTACTTTAAGCCTGGGTCTAGCAGACAGCATTCTTGTTCGGGCATTGAGACGCCTCCCCCCTCCGCTTCAAAGATTGATTTGGGCTTGTCCGGGCACAAGTCATGCTTCTCTGCAGTTCGCCTACGACTCGATGAAAGTCCAAAGAGTGCACTCAGATGAGCATTGATGGAGAACACAACTCACCTCTAATCTTACACTGCCACATCCCGAAGACGGCCGGAACTACGGTCAGCGCCGGATTCGCGCGGTCGTTTGGCATTTTCCATTTTCATCATTTTCATCCGGACCCGTTTTACATTTTGACCAGAGAGATTCTGGCAGAGTTGCTTCAGATCGACCCCAGCTTGAGATCGATCTCTTCACATCATTTGAGGAGTTTTCCGTTGTGTATTGGCGATCGGCCTACGTTCCTCGTGACCTTCTTGCGAAGGCCTGAAGACGTTTTCATTTCACAACTCAAATACGTCCAGCGCTACTTTTTCTCGTTACCGGAGCAGGTCCGTTGTCTCTGGCCCGCGGATAGCCCGAGCTTACCGCTCAGAGAACTCGCATGCCGATACCTGGATGTAGCAGCGCCCGCCTCTCAAGACCTTTCCTCCCAAACCAGATTCTTTTGTAAGCCTGATGTCGGAGCTAACGGACTTTCGGACGGGCATTGCTACGGTCTGGACAACTATGAGATGGCTCGCCAGATCCTAACGGAGTTCCATTTCGTGGGTATTGTTGAGGAAATGAGGAGAAGCTTGGAGATTCTCACCGATCGACTGCTGGAGTGGGGGACGAAGGTCCATTTCAAACTGGATCTCAAATTAAATACCGGCGAGAGCCGTACAAAGCCGGCATGGCTTACTCCGGAAGACGAGGTGGGACGGCGAGTGCTCGCAGCCAGTAAAAACGACCGGCGTCTTCATGAGTATTTTGGGCAAAAACTTCTCGAGGCTCACTGCCAGCTCAGAAAACGCCATTGGCTGGGGTTTAAACCCGCAGCAGCAGATGCCAACGACGCGTTCCATGACAGCTGGCGTGACGGGACCCGATCCCTGGTTAATTCGGCCCATCTCTATCGGTCACGGAAACTTGACCACATCGACCAAGCAATCTCGCATCCCCTCTGTTCCGATCTTCTGGAGATAAGAGCCGCCCAGGCAGTTTGTCGCCCACCCGCACCTCGCTGATCCAGGACACGGATTCTCGATCCTGAGAAGGGAAAGGCGGCCGGATTCGATCCTACAGACCTTTGACGTTTCAGGTTTCGCCTTTCACTTCCCACCTGTGGCCTTTCATCTAAGAACACTACTGCACCATTCTTTGTTCCTGTACAGGCAATCCGGCCCTGAGACCGGCCTTCGGTGTTTATGCCTTCGCTGTTTATGTTAGGATGATCGTTCAGCCCAAGAATCATGAGCTTTAAAGGAAAACCTGTCAGACCGCTGATCTTACATTGCCATGTCCCAAAAACCGCCGGAACGACCGTCAGTGCTGAATTCAGGAAATCGTTCGAATCTTTGCACCTCCACCACTACCATCCAGACCCATTTTATATTCTGACCAAAGAGACGCTGGAAACGCTGCTTGCCATCTATCCCGGTTTACGATCGATCTCATCGCATCATTTAAGGAGTTTCCCATTGCGTGTCGGCGCTCGACCGACATTTCTGGTGACTTTCTTGCGGAAGCCGGAAGACGCTGTCATTTCACACCTCAAGTATATCCAACACAATTTTTGGGCCTTATCAGAGCCGACGCGTCGTTTATGGCCTGCGAACGCCACGTACTTATCTCTCAGAGAATTCGCCCGAGAATACCTGGATCAAGAGTGCGCCGCAGAGGATTTGTGTGAGCAGACCAGGTTCATTTGTAACCCGGACGCCGGAGCTTTGTTCGGCTTATCGGACGGCAACCCAAAGGGGTTGAACAGCTATAAAATGGCCCACCACATCTTAACCGGATTCCATTTTGTCGGCATCGTGGAAGAAATGAAGAAAAGCTTGGAAGTGCTGGCAGACCGGCTATTGCAATGGGGAACCCAAGTCTATTTCGACCATAGTTTGAAGCTGAACACGAGCCGGGAAACTTCGAGACCGGCGTGGCTCACGCCAGAGGATGAAGTCGGCCGGCGGGTGCTGGCTGCCAGCAAAAACGACGAGCTACTCTACGATTTCTTCCGCAACCAGCTCATCGATTCACATCGGGAGCTCAGAAAACGCCGTTGGTTGGGCTTTAAACCGGCGGCGAGAGACGCTAAAGAAGGGTTCAGCGTAAGCTGGGGTGACGGAACACGATCACTAGTCGATTCGGCACGCCTATATTGGTCCAGGAAAGAGTACCCCGTAGAGCGGCCGATTACGCCTCAACTCTCCTCCGACCTGCTTGAGTTACGCGCCGCGGAAGCGGTCGCCAACGGGCAACTCGATCCAGACTTAGTCCCCTAACAGAAAAGAAGGATATTCTTCTTTTCTATCTGATCCCCGAGATTTCCCAGAGCATCGGGCGCGAAATGCCCTGGGGGAGGAGCCAGAATGGAGGGGCGCAAAGAGTACCGAGAGCACCGCTCATCGAGGCCGGTAAGATTCGTCCGAATAATTGGGCCAAACGCATTCGTTTGTTCAACCACCAGCGCGCATCCGGACATGCCAGCAGGTATTGATAGTGACGGATTACCTCGTCCGGCGAATGCCGACGCACAACCTCGCTCATCTCTTCCCAACGACGCAGCCCACCCGTCCCTGTCTTGTGCTGCGAATGAATCCTATATCGGGACAGGACTTGGTCGCATTGGACAAAACGGCAAACCTTCGCCGCGCGAAGAAACCAATCCCAATCAAATGCATAGTGTAGCGATTCATCCAAAGGACCAACCCGGTCCCAAGCGGAACGGGTAAAGAACACGCTGGGCTGGTCAATGAAATCAGTCATCTGGAGTCGGGCTTCGTCGAACGGGACTGCAGATCGGAGTTCGCTGGCGGTGCCCCCATCCTGGAACAGTTCGCAGCCGCCATAAAAAAACACCGCTTCGTCTTCGCATCCGGCCAACGCGTCGGCTACTGCACGCAGTGTATCGTCCAGATAAAGATCATCGCTATTGAGCCAGCCCAGGATGACGCCGTTGCCTCGTTGGAACCCCTGATTAATCGCCTCAGCTTGTCCATGATCAGGTTCGCTTCTCCAGTAAGTAAGCTCCTTTTCTCGCGCCCGGATCACCGCGACGCTCTCATCCGTGCTACCCCCATCCATCACCAAATATTCTAAACTCGGATATTTTTGAGCGAGTACGCTGTTCAGGGTCTCGCCCAAGAACCGTCCTTGGTTAAACGACGGAGTCACGATGGAAATCAAGGGAGGACGCACCGCAAAGGATAACCCGAATCCATCAAAGATCCGGGCGTTTTAATTTCGGGAGCAATCGACCACCAACAGAATTTTACCTCAAATTCTGGGGTTGATTCTATTAGCGCACCATGACTAGCATGCGACCTTGTTTTATGGGTTACGAGGATACCATGCTGACGCCATCCGCAGTGGGGGAGAACGGAGCGAGCAATAAGCTGCTCCTCTCGATCGTAGTTCCGTTGTTTAATGAACAGGAGGTGTTTTCGGCGCTGCAAACCCGTTTACTGGAGCTGCAGAACCAGATCGGTACCGAGTATCGAGTTCAGATCGTCTTAGTAGACGACGGTAGCGCAGATAGTACCTGGCCTTTGGTAAAGGCCTTCGCCGATCAACATAGTTTCGTGAAAGGTGTTTCCCTTTCCAGAAACTTTGGTCACCAGCGCGCGCTTTTTTGTGGATACAATTTTGCTGATGGCGACATCGTTGTATCAATGGATGGAGACCTCCAGGATCCGCCCGACCTAATTCCGGCCATGTTGTCAGAATGGAAGAACGGGGCTGACATCGTGTTCGCCGTTAGACGAGATCGCCACGGCGAGACGCTTTTTAAGCGATTGACTGCATTCTGGTTCTATCGCGTGCTCAACCGGCTTGCCAACATCTCGGCACCGCTTGATTGCGGCGATTTCAGGCTGATGAGCCGGCGCGCCTTGAATGGTCTATTCACCATGGGCGACAAGATTATGTACCTGCGCGGTATGGTCGGCTGGATCGGCTTCCGCACTGCTCGGGTGGAATATGACCGGCCCAAACGCCATGCCGGATCCACAAAATTTAATCTGGGCAAGATGCTGCGGTTCGCCGTCGATGGCATCACCTGCTTTACCAGTGCCCCGCTCAGATTCTCCTATGTTATCGGGATTTGCGCGACTCTACCGTTTCTCTTTTATCTTTTCCTGACTCTTTTCCGGCATTTCGTTCTCGGGATGGATCTGGCGCCCGGTTGGTCAAGTTTACTGCTTTGCATTATCGCATTTGGAAGTATGAACCTGTTCGGTATCGGGATCCTGGGCGAGTACATCGCTAAAATTTTCGACACTGTAAAAGATCGTCCCAATTTCATTGTGCAGGAAGTTTGGAACGGAGAAGAGCAGCCACCCAGGACGCCCGGGGTAGTGAGTCAACAAACGCCGCGAAAAAGCACCGTCCCGGTAAAATAGCCGTACAAAAAGACAGTTTTTTCTTCTTTTTTTGGCTATGGCGTCGTTTCGGGTGCGCTCCCCCGGAACGAGCTCTTAGGGGTCGCGAAGAGATTAAATTTCACGATGAAATAGACGGCAGCCAGACCGTCTTGAAACGTAATCTTCTTACCTTCTTCGTAGGTGCGCCCAAAATAGTTGATCGGCACCTCGTAAAATCGATAACCGGCCTTCCGGCATTTGGCCACAAATTCGACCTCGAAGCCGAACCCGGAGGATTCGATGATCAGACTTCGAGCAATATCGGCCCGCATGGCTTTGTAACCGGTCTCGACATCGGTGCAGTTCAAATCGGTCAGAACGTTGTTCAAGAAAGTGAGGAGTTTGTTCGCCAAATAATGGCGATAATAAAGAACCCGTCCCGCTCGTTTCACTAGGAATCGAGAACCCAGACAAATATCCCCTCGATCCTCGACAATGGGAGCGAGCAGATCGGGAATATCGGCCGGATCATATTCTAAGTCCGCATCCTGGATGACCACCACATCACCCGATATCTTGCTGAACCCGGTCCGCAGCGCGGCGGTTTTACCCGCGTTCCGGTCATGGCGGAAAAGCCGGATTCTAGGGTCAGCATCCACCCGTTTCCTTATCAACTCCGCGGTTTCGTCAACCGAAGCGTCGTCCACGACGATGATCTCGTGAAAACCAGGAACACACTCCTGAATGCGATCCAGTACCCTTTGAATCGTCTTAGCCTCGTTGAATACAGGAATCACAATCGAGAGTCTCATCGGCAAGAAATTTGCGTTTCGCAGTTACGCTTGAAGCTGAAGGTTATCAACCATTAAACAACGGTCTCAGTCCTGGCAGCTCAGCGCCGGGCGCCGGTCAGTTTGGTCCCGCCGAACTGGGTATCTTCTCCTATTGGATCCATGCCTGGTTTTCGAGGCAATCTTTGCGTTATATCGGGTTCAATGGTTCCGGCCATCAGGTACGGGATGCTCTTCATCCCGCCGACTTGGCGCTCTTGGTGCCTCAGCAACTAAAGGCCACTAACCGAACCGAGCGCGATCGGATTTCGAATGTGAGCGGCGGCATCCGATATTCCATGTCACTGACCGAGCTCAGCCAATGGTGCACCGGACGGTTCGGAAAACGTGAGATTAACCGGAATGGCAAGCCCGCTTTCGCCTGCAGCCGCTCACCGATCTCGAGGCCGATTCCTGGGTGAGCACAAACCGTCCGTTCTGCCGGACTTGCAAAGGATGCCCATCGCTGCTATGAGCACGCCCAGTGAATATTCCGGACTTGTTGAATCGAGAAAGGGCTTTCCGATTCGTGCGTTTTGCGACAGTTGGAGCCAGTGTTGCGGCCATCGATTTCAGCTCGGTGGCCATCTTAAGCCGTTTTTTAGCGCCACTAGTCGCCGTGACCATCGCGTATTTCATCGGTGTCGCGTGCCATTACTTGCTAAATAAGTTCTGGGTATTTCGGTGCCGGCGAAATGACTACCTCAAGCAACTGGTCCAGTACGGCGTCGTAATCCTGAATAGCTGGATCATCACCATTATTGTGGTGCATCTCTGCCTTTCTACGTTCACGTCCAATGTCCTGGTTGCCAAGCTATTCGCGATCCCGTGCGCAATGATGTGCAACTTTCTTTTGATGCAGTTTGTCGTATTCCGGACGCATCCGGCGGAACCTGAAGAAGAGCGCCTCACCTATTCCTCCTCCCTTGGCGAGTCGGAGTGAGAATCACAAGGCGCTTCGCTCTCGTCCTCGAATCCGGCAGTACGAAGTAATTGAGTGTCGGAGTATTTGAGTACTGCAACCAAACCCGAATTGCATCCGCCTAGCGGCTGCAGGTGAGTTGCCAAGGACCGACCAGGGCTCTAATCTCCAAGGGGAATGGACATTTCCGGATCTCTGGGCTTTGCTGTGATCGGTTGTGGCCTGATTGGGCGACGGCGCGCAGCGACTTTACCTGACGACTCGCTCCGCTATGCATGCGATCGCCAGCGCCCTCGGGCGGATGAACTGGCAAAAGCACATCAAGGCTGTACTGGAACAGACAAACTCGAAACCGTCCTTGCCGACAAGGAGGTCACCGCAGTCATCGTGTCGACAGTCAACTCAGCCTTAGCGCCTATCACCTTGGCTGCGGTCCAAGCCGGAAAAGATGTTCTCGTCGAAAAGCCGGGTGCGATCGAAACGCGAGAACTGGAAGAGATCGAGTCTGCAGCTCAACGCACCGGGTCCCGCGTAAGGATCGGCTATAATCACCGATATCATCCCGCTTTTCTTAAAGCGTACGAATTGATCGCAAAAGAGGACCTTGGCGATCTGATGTTCATTAGGGCACGTTACGGTCACGGTGGCAGGACCGGTTACGACCGCGAGTGGCGGGCAGACCCTATGCTGAGTGGCGGTGGTGAATTGATGGATCAAGGTGTTCATCTTCTTGACCTCGCAGGCCATTTCTTAGGTGAGTTCAGCGACATCGAAGGGCACGCAGCAACTTATTATTGGGATATGCCAGTAGACGATAACGCTTTCATTAGCCTGCGTACCCCGGACGGTCGCACCGCTTGGCTACAGGTCAGTTGTACCGAATGGAAGAACTTGTTTTCGTTCGAGCTCTATTTTCAGCGTGCCAAGCTGCATATCGAAGGACTTGGCGGTAGTTATGGGATCGAGCGTTTATCCTACTATCGCATGCTTCCCGAAATGGGCCCCCCTGAGACGACGGTATTCGAATTCCCGCGCGGCGATGAGTCCTGGGCACGTGAGCTTCAGGAGTTCATTATCGACGTGCGCGAACGACGGATACCAAACCCTGGTATTGCTGAGGGAAAAGCGATCCTGCGAATCGTTGAAACGCTCTACGCCAAAAGCGGTTTCAGAACGCGCAAGGAATAAGGCAGAAACCACAAATGTACGCTGAGTTTACCAGGCTTAAGAGTAGATCACGTCGGGAAAAGAAATCTCTTGAGAAACTTCTCGTTTGCTTCAATTAACCCTTTCTCGGTATGGAGCCAGTGAAGGACCTATTCATCAGCGTTGTCGTCCCGGTCTACAAAGAGGAGGGTAATATCGACGAATTCGTTCGTCGCATAGTGCCGCTAATTACCGAGTTCACCAGCCTCTTTGAGATCATTTTCGCGCTGGATCCTTCACCGGACAGAACACAGGAGAAGATTCTGGCCGCTCGTGTGAAAGATGAACGTATCAAACTGATTACTTTCTCCAGGCGGTTCGGCCAGCCCATGGCCACCTTGGCGGGTCTCCAATACGCCCGCGGTGACGCCGCCGTGGTCATGGACGTGGATCTGCAAGATCCGCCGGAACTGGTGACGGAAATGTTCCAAAAATGGCGGCAAGGATATGATGTCGTTTACGCCCAGAGGCGGACTCGCGAAGGGGAAACCTGGATTAAGAAGGTTGTATCTGCCGTTGGATATAAAATAATCAATCGGATCGCGGATGTAGAGATCCCGCCAAACACCGGCGATTTTCGACTGATGAGCCGTCGGGTGGTTGACGAGATTAAGCGCCTCAAGGAATGCCACGGTTTTCTGCGCGGAATGGTGGCGTTAGTCGGCTTTCAGCAGACTGCAATTTTATTTGATCGGCCGCCGCGCTTCTCTGGTCCCGGAAACTACAACCGTTTCCTGGGCTCCCTCCGTATCGGATTCAATGGGCTGTTCTGTTTTTCCAACTACGCTCTAACTCTGAGTACTCAGGCTGGTTTTCTGATTGCCCTCTGCTCCTTCGTTCTCGGTCTTAGCTATGCCGTACTCAAGATTTTTGGGTTTCCTTTCCCGCTGGGGAACCCGACGATCGTCATTCTGATTTTGTTTCTTGGCGGTGTCCAACTAATCGGTATCGGAATCTTGGGCGAATACCTTGGACGCATCTACGAAGAAGTGAAACAACGGCCGCGGTTCATTGTTGATTCGCTTCACGGATTTGAGACATCCGATTCCGAAGCAAGATGAACGTCAATCTACGATCCATTCTGATCGAAGAGAGCTTTCGGACGCAACGTTAACCCGATACACAAGTTACAGAAAATCGCTTGAATCGGGACTGGAAAAAATCCGCGATGGATAATCGTAAAGCAGCGTCGTATTTCTGTTATGATCTCTTCCGGCCGGTTGAGATGCTCCCTTTCGATAAACCAACGATAAGACTGTCCGTACCGGTTTTCAAAATAGCGCTGAGCCGAGATACGCCGAGCCAGAGTATAAGCAAAACTGCCCTCGCACGGTATCACCACCGACAGAACGCCTTTCTGTTTGTTGCAGACCCGAAACGCCTCAGAGATCGCGGCCGGGAGCATCGGCAAGTGCTCAAGCACATGCACCGCGATGACCCGATCGAAATGGTCATCCGGAAACGGAAGCCGGTCTTGGCAGTCGCCAGTAACCACCTGGATATTCGGAAATCGTCGTTCAATCGCTCGTGCCATATTAGGTCGTAATTCCAAGGCGACGTACTGCTTTGTTTGTTCCAGCGAGAGCCGCTCATATTCCAGGTGTTCACCCAAACCTGCCCCGATTTCTAGCGTCCGCACAAATTGTTTGGGCGCATACCGAACCGGATAACGATGATTAAAATCATCCACGAATTTGTATCGTCGTGGCAAAACCTCATGCCAATGCTTCATGAAATCATCACTGATTCGTTGTTGCTCCTCGGTGAGAGGAGGAAGCAGTTTTGGCCACTTATTCGAAGCGTATGCCACGGCACGGTTGCGTAAACTGTTATCAGACCGCAATCAAGCCCGTTCTCCTTGGGGAGCACTAACGCGAAGCGAGAGCAATTCAGGTCTTCCACGGTCCTCCCGAGGACGACAGCCTTTTCGCACTCCCGCTGGTTCCAGTTCGTTCACTGGCGGCGATTCACTTCATTATTTTAATTGCCAGGTGACGCTTTTTCGCCCAGTAAGCGCTCGATGAATCGCGTGTTTGTGACGGGGGCTGCCGGATTTATCGGCAGCAGCCTCTGTGATCGATTGTTGGACGCTGGTATCGAAGTGGTCGGTTGGGATGATTTGTCGACTGGTCAGATCGAATTCCTGGCACAGGCCAGGAAACATCCTTCCTTTGCGTTTAACCAGGGAGACAATCTGGACAAGGCGTCACTTCAATCGGCGATGAAAGGCTGCGACACGATTGTTCACCTCGCTGCAAATGCAGATGTTCGATTTGGGCTCGAACATCCAGCTAAAGACCTGCAGCAAAACACGATCGCTACCTTCAACGTTCTAGAGGCAATGAGAGCAAATAGCATTAATAGAATCGCCTTTGCTTCGACCGGTTCTGTTTACGGTGAGACCAAGATAATACCGACACCAGAAGATGCTCCGTTCCCTATCCAGACGTCGCTTTACGCCGCATCAAAGGTCGCAGGTGAAGCCCTGATTCAGGCCTACTGCGAAGGATTTGGCTTTGAAGGTTACATCTTCCGCTTTGTTTCGATTTTAGGGGAACGTTACACCCATGGACACGTCTTTGATTTCTATAAACAATTGATGACAGATCCTTCCCGGCTTCGAGTCTTGGGCGACGGAACTCAAAAAAAATCTTACCTCTACGTGCAAGACTGTCTGTCCGCCTTGCTGCATATTCTAAAGCGTGACGCAGCCAAATCTGCCCGTCATCGATGCGTAATCTATAACCTTGGTGTCGACGAGTATTGTACGTTGACAGATTCGATCTCGTGGATCTGCGCGCGACTCGGTGTAACTCCCGAGCTCGAATTCACTGGAGGCCGGCAAGGATGGGTCGGCGACAATCCGTTCATCTTTCTCGATACCGCCAAGATTCGGTCAGCCGGCTGGCAACCAGCTCTCACTATTCGCCAAGCGGTTGAGAAAACCGTTGATTGGTTGCGAGCCAACGAATGGGTTTTCCAAAGTAGGGCTTTATGAAAGTCGCAGTTGTTGGTCTTTGGCATCTCGGCTGCGTCACCGCAGCGTGCGTTGCCAAGTTTGAACAGGTGACAGGATTGGATTTCGACAGCGCAACGATCGCAGGCCTTAAGAAGGGTAAGCCTCCAATTTTTGAACCCGGACTCGAAGAACTGATCGCCGCCGGGGTCGACGCAGGCAGGCTATCTTTCACCCAAGATCCAGAGATAGCGTGCCAGGACTCCGAGTTGCTGTGGGTCTGCATTGACACTCCCGTTGATGACCGGGACCGCGTCGATCTCGCCCCTCTGCATGAGAGCATCGCGCGATGCATTCCTTTTCTCAAACCAGCGACGACGGTACTGATATCGTCGCAGGTACCAGCAGGAACTTGTCGTTCCTTTGAACAGAAATATCCAGGCCTTCGATTCGCTTACAGCCCGGAAAACCTGCGGCTAGGCAAGGCGATAGACATTTTTTTGAAGCCGGATCGAATTATTCTTGGGGTTCGCGCTCCAAGTGATGCCGGTACATTGAGCTCGCTTCTTCATCATTTCACTCAGCGGATCTTGCTGGTACGAACTGAATCAGCAGAGATGATCAAGCATGGTATCAATTCATTTCTGGCACTCTCGATCAGCTTTATGAACGAGCTGTCCCGCTTATGCGAGATCGTTGGAGCTGACGCGAAAGAAGTCGAACAGGGACTTAAATCGGAGCTGCGGATCGGACCACGCGCTTATCTTTCTCCTGGAGGCCCATTTGCCGGCGGCACGCTGGCCCGCGATGTTGTTGCCCTGACCGAAATTGGGGAAACCGCTCATGAGTCACTCGTTCTGGTTCCCGCGATAAAGAAGAGCAATGATACTCATAAGCGCTGGGCAGAGACGAAGCTTATCGAAGAGCTGGGCAATCTCTCTGGGCTTAAAATCGCCTTGCTCGGTCTGACCTACAAACCTGGCACCGATACCCTCCGGCGCAGTTTAGCCGTTGAAATCTGCCGCAGTCTTATCGAAAAGGGCGCTGAGGTTTGCGTCTACGATCCGGCAGTGAAAGGTATCCCGGCTCACTTGGCAATAACACTCGCTTCATCGGTCGATGAAGCAGTATACGGTGCCGATGCCATCGTTGTTTGCACTCAATGGCCTGAGTTCCGGCAAGCAGTATGGACGACTATTTTAGAATCGATGCCGAGGCCAATCGTGATCGACGCAAACGGATTTCTTTCCGAAAACCTGGCCCACGTTTCAGGGATCATCTACCGGCAGGTTGGTAAACCACGTGAGTTCAACGAATGAAATTGCAGAATCTTGTCACGCTTGTTACCGGAGCAAGCCAGGGCCTGGGAAGAGCCATCGCGGAAGCCTTCGTCAGAGAGGGTGCGCACGTCGCTATCTGTGCTCGTGACGGCAAAATGATCAACGCGGTAAAAGCCGACCTGGAGCGAATCGCTGCATCTGGTCAAAAGATCTTAGCACGGGCATGCGACGTAACATCTAAATCCGAAGTCCCTGAGCTTTTCTCAGCGCTCGATCGAGAGCTAGGTCCGATTGATGTGCTCGTAAACAACGCCGGCGTATACGGACCCAAGGGGCCAAGTGAAGAGGTTGATCTTGAGGAGTGGATGCACGCGATTGAAATCAACCTACTCGGCACTTTCCTGCCGACGCGGCAAGCCATCACCCGGATGAAACCGAGAAAGCGCGGAAAAATCATCAACTTATCTGGGGGCGGTGCGACCAACCCTCTACCGAGGATCAGCGCATATGCAGCGGCCAAGGCGGCGGTGGTCCGCCTCACCGAGACACTGGCCGAAGAATTGCGCGACTTCGGCATCCAGGTAAACGCGGTAGCGCCGGGCGCCCTAAATACGCGCTTATTGGATGAAGTGTTACAGGTTGGTCCTGATGTTGTCGGAGCAGAGTTTTATCAGAAAGCACTCAAGCAGCGCGATTCTGGTGGCGCCCCGCTACAAAAAGGAGCAAACGTGTGTGTCTACCTGGCTTCTGCCCAAAGTGCCGGAATCACTGGCAAGCTGCTCAGCGCAATTTGGGATCCGTGGGACAGATTGCACGAATTTGGCAAGACACTAGATAAGAGCGACATCTATACTTTACGACGCATCGTCCCCGCGGACCGAGGACTCGACTGGGACAAACCGGCTTCGTAAAATCACTCCTTCAAAGGCTAAAACCGGCTGTTGCCGCATCATTGGCGAACATTTTTACTGTATCCAACGAGAGCGCGTTTAAGTCTGTGCCCACCAGCTTTATTGCTTTGTTTAAGATGTCGTGCGGAACCGTGACGATGTCACAACCCGTTTCATCGGCTTGCACGATGTTGAGAATTTCGCGCACGCTTGCCCAAAGCAATTCCGCCTTCGGCAGGTCACTCAGGAGCGCCTTGCTGGCTTTCATGACAGGAATCGGATCTCGCCCTGTGTCGGCAATCCTACCGGCAAAAACTGAAACGACGGCAGCCACCTCAGGCTCAAGAACCTCGGCTACGGCTCGCACCTGCGCCAATGTCAGGATCGCCGTCAGATTGAGTTGGGTCCCATCTTTGGCCAACTCTCTAATCAACGGAATCGAAGATTCTCCCCGCGAATTTGTAATCGGAATCTTCACGAAGACATTCCTCTGCCAGTCGCGAATTTTAAGGGCTTGTCGTCGCATCTCTTTGAACTCATCCGAAAAAACCTCAAAAGAGATCGGTTTGTCTTTGACCACCTGCAGCACTTCCTTCGCAAAAGACTCATAATCTTTGACCCCAGCTTTTCGCATTAAAGTAGGGTTGGTCGTTAACCCTCTGATCATTGGGTTCTTATAAAGACTGGTCATGCCCTCAAGATCGGCGCCATCAGCAAAGATCTGCACGGAGAGATTTTCGAGGGGGTGCATAGGAGCTACAGAGGTTTCTCACACAAGACATAAACCCTGGGAATAGCAATTTTAAAGTACGTTTAACGCTCTAAGTGAACGGCAGCAGATTCGAAGGAAACTAGGCGTTTTCCCTTAAGATAATACGAGCGGCATCGAGTAAATTTGTAGCCCGGTGATCCGGAAGCTCGCGCAACCCTTCGCTGTAACCCCAATCAATGAACACTGTTTTGCAGCCGGCACGTTTGCCACAATCGATATCCCGCCAGCGGTCCCCGACCATGTACGATTGAGATAAGGCGATTTTGAGTTGATCAGCAGCTTGCCGGAGCATCCCTGGACGCGGCTTACGACATTCGCAGGGTTGACCGAATTTCTCGCCGCCGTGGAAACAGGTTAAGACCAAGTCAATCGGAAGGAGCCCGCTCATGTATCCATGTATTTCTTCGACAGCTCTCTGCTCCAAGGTCCCACGCCCGACGTCGGGCTGATTCGTCACCACCACTAATAGATAGCCGCCCGTTTTCAGCGCCCGGCAGGCATCTTCAACTCCCGGCAGGAGTACAAATTCAGAGATCGAACGGGGAGGATACGGAGATCCTTCTCGAACCATTGGCCGATTTATGACGCCGTCTCGGTCAAGGAACACGGCCTTCTTCATATAAAGATTTGGGGCGCCCTTTCCCCTGCTATCCCTTCTGAACCGTGCTCTCCCACTTCGTTTGCTCGATTTTCAGTTTAGGATGTGAAACGAGCAGATGCCAGAGCACTCCCTGAAACGCCTCCGAATGAGGAGTCACGTTTCCCGGGTTCACGGTCGGAATCACGCAACACGCATCCGCCACCGTGGCAGTGTACCCCCCATCACGGCCTACCAGTCCCAGAATTGCCGATCCCACCTCTTTGGCGTGCTGAAGGGCGGACACCAGATTCGGACTCACGTTCTTTTCTAAGTTGCCGCCGCCGACCGAAAAGACGAACACAGCGTCCTCCTTTTTCAAACGGCTGCCACGTAACCATTCAACAAAAACCGAGGCCCAACCTTCGTCGTTTGTTCGCGCCGTCAATTCTGACACATTGTCCGTCGGCGCGTAACATTCGAATCCGGCGATCTTGCGAAAATCGTTAACGGCGTGTGAGGCATTGGCAGCACTTCCTCCGACACCGAGAAAGAACAAGCGGCCACCGCGTTCGCGGACCCGCCATAAAAGCTCAGCCATTTTCTCGAGCGTCTCCGGCTGGATTTGATCAACTATTTGCCTGGTCTCGGAAAGATGCTGAGCGCTGTATGTTGCCACGGTTAATTAATCAATAATCAGATTCAGTAATCAGTAAAGAACGGAGCTTACCGAGAAGCGTGCAACGGCTGGCGGCTATTGGTTGTTGCCGCTCAATATTCGATCGAGCTCCTGTAACCCTTCGTGGGAACCAATCTCATAAAAGCGGTGGTGCGCTTCGAAACCGGCTAAATTGCGCTTTTCCGAGAGTCTCTCAAACAACGCTGCCAAATCGAACACTCGTTCAACGCTCTGGCTTTCGAACAAAGCTCGACTGCAGACGGACAAACCATAGTCGATATACCGCATCTCTGGGAATCGCCGTTTCTTGCTGTAAAGCTTGATCTCGCCGTCTTCGAACCAGACATTGCTCTTGTCCCAGGCATCCTGATTAGCAAACACAGTCATCAATGCCGGTCGACGGGAATTGGTATAGGCTTGAGCGACTGCCTGGTAGTCGATTGGCAGATAGGAATCACCATAGAGAACAAAAAACGATTGGGGCAGCAGGGGCAGCGCTTTCCGTATAGCTCCCCCAGTACCGAGAAGCTCAGGTCCATCATACGAGTATCGGATTCTGATACCGTGTTCAGATCCGTCTCCAAATGTTTCCTCGATCATTTCGCTCAGGTAACCAACACAAAGAATCACTTCGGTAACCTGGTTGCTACGCAACAACGCTAGTTGATGCTCCAAGAAAGGCCGCCCGGCTACTTCAACCAAAGCCTTAGGAATTTTTTCCGTGATCGGACGGAGTCGAGTTGCCAACCCGCCCGCGAGAATCACAACTGGAAGCCGCTCCATGATTAAAAAGAAGGTAGCCGCAAGGCCAAAACCAAAGAAGACCAAACCTCACGCAAAGGCGCAAAGACGCAAAGGATTAAGACAAAGCCGGAATCTTAACCGGCGATTCTCTGTTACCTCCCCTTAGCTCCTGTTTAAAATTTCTGCGCTTGGGGATCCCTCGCCAAAATGAGCCAGGACGCTACCCAGAGCGTTCCGAGCAATATCGCCCCTCTTTTCTTCGCGCCTTTGCGTCCTTGGCCGACGTAGCTAAATGGCGAGATGGGGCGAAGTCTGCTTTGCGTGAGATCTTTCCTTCTTTTATGACTGGGTCACAATCCGTGTGCCCTCGAAATCGAAGCTAAATCGGACTTCTACTAGCCCCTTTTCTCGCATCGCATGGCGCAGTTGGGCTTTGTCTTTCGCGTAAAACATTAGAAATCCGCCGCCTCCGGCGCCGATTAGTTTTCCGCCAAGGGCGCCATTGGCCATGGCGCAATCGTACCAATCATTGATATTCTTATTCGACATGGCGCCAGAACGTTCTTTCTTGCGCTGCCAATGTACATCCATCAAACGTGCAAACTCCACCAGGTCGCCAGCCTCCAACGCTTGCTGACTTCGTTTCCCCAGGTCTTTAACGAAATGAAGATTGTCGACCATGGATTGGTCAGCCGCCAGCGTCTTGGCTTTCTGTTCCTGCAAAATTGAGGAAGCCGAACGGGAATATCCCGTGAAAAAAAGCAGCAGATTATCTTCCAGATTGTACAACGTCTCTTCGCTAATTTTCAGGGGCCAGGCATCGACACGGCCATCCGGCATAAACTTGAAACAGGTGATTCCACCGTAGGCGGCAATGTATTGATCCTGTTTGCCGATCGGCTCACCCAGCCGATTGATCTCGATCTCGCAGGCTTGCTCCGCTAATTCGGCGGGGTGAATCAAGTTTTTCTTTAACGTATGCAACGCCTTTAATAGAGCGGTCGTAAAACTGCCTGAGGACCCTAAACCAGTGCCGGCCGGAATATCAGCCATCGAAGTAATCTCCAGAAACGGCGCGTCCACGCCCACCAGCAAAAGCGCCTCTCGGATAATCGGGTGCTCAATCTCCTTAACTGACGAGACTCTCTCAAGCTTGGAGTACTTAACGATCAGTTCTTGAACGAAGGTGCGATGCAGCGTGATGTAGACATATTTATCGATAGCCGCGGCAACCAGGAAGCCAGAGTGTTCCTGATAGTACGATGGAAGATCCGTGCCGCCTCCACCGAGGGAGATGCGGAGTGGTGAACGAACTATAATCATGACTGCCTTGCGACGATGGCACCACTTGAAGCAGGAATTCGCAAAAAGCAATCCCGACAATTCTCAATACCGATTCTTGGCCAGGCGCAGCCGCATCAAAGGCTCACTTGATTTCCGATCGGACACGTAGTACGCCGGAACCAGTTGAACTGAATCTCAAAATTAATATTTGGATGCCTGAAGAGACGATCAACTTGAAACAGCCTCACACGGCGATCGGCGTCGAGCGCGGAAATAATCTCAAAGTCTTGCTCTTGCTAGCCCTGGTTTCGTTTGCCGGAATCTTCCTCTATTCAACGTTCTTTGGGGTTTACGAGGACGACTACACCGAAACGCTGACGAGGATTTTGCAAGAAAGGACGCCTGAGTTCCTGGCTGGTGTTATTGGGGATTTGCAGACCGCGCAACAGGGTAGGCCCCTCAGTTGGGCATTAAATAGGATCCTGGACCATCCCTTCCGGCATTCGATTAATCTCGAATACGGGTATTTGGCTGGTTGGGTGATATTTACCCTGAACGCGTATCTGATCTTCACCCTGCTGAAGAAGATGCTGAATCAAAATGCCGCCTTAGTAGGCGCATTGTTCCTGCTTTTGCTACCTTTCGATCTGTCGAAACCGATCTTGATGCACCGGGCCTTTGTTTACGTTTCGATGACCTTTCTATTGGTCGGGCTTAACTTGTCGAAAAGCGGGTCGAGATGGCTGCAGTGGTTGGCGTACCCAGTGGCATATCTAAGCCTGGTGACGTGGGAAGCCTTTTACCTTCCGTTTTTGTTCGCTCCACTGCTCTGGTTCGAAAAGAGTAAGCGCTGGGTAATCCGCGCGGGTCTGCACGTGGTCATTTGGATAGCAATTCTCGGCCTTACACTGCTCGTTCGCTATCTTAGCGGAGAAGACCGGGTCGTCGCGCTAGCTGGAGGTGGTCAGGGGATGCTCGGCAAAATGTTGATAGCGGTTCTGATTGGACCAGCTGCCGCGGCCACGGCCACCGTCACAAGGCCGGCCGAAGCGCTATTCCACGCTGAGCCTACTTCCCTCTTGCTCGGTTTGGTCGCGGCTGTAGCGGTTTTCCATTTTCTGGCCACAGTTAAACAGTCCCCGAGCGTTGGTCCACGCCCCGTCGATCTGAAATTCCTGGCCGCTATGGTGGCAGGAATTGCCGCGGTTTTGTTCCCTTATGTTTTGATGTACCGGGAGGGGTATTTTCCGCCCAACACCACGATCGGTCGGTTGAGTGCTGTGCACGCCCCAGCCGAGCCGGGTTTTTGCATCCTCGTATCCGGGTTTTATTTCGTGATGGAACACCTGCTCAACCGGTTCCGGATCGTGGTTAATTCTCTGTTTGCTGGCTTCTTCGGATGCTTGATGGCTTTTTCGCTGCACATTCAAAAGACTGAATACGTGGAAGGTTGGCTGGCCGAACGAGAAATCTGGACTCAGATCAGAGGACTCATTCCGGACGTAAAAGAAGGGATGCACGTGATTGTAGATGTAAAAGATCTACCTAGTTCCCAAATGTTTCCGCCCTGGTGGCTCGTTGGCGCCTTCGCCAGTCTTAAAAAGCTATTCGTGTTTCCAAAAGCATGGCAAAATCCGCCGACGCTCGCGTTGCTTTATTCGTGGTGCGAATATGAAAAGACCGCCGATAGCGTCACTTTAAAGGAACCGTCTTGGCGACCCGACTTTTGGCCCACCCTGCGCTCTGGTAATTTTATTCTATTAAGGGAGCAGAATGGTGAACTCCAGCGCGTAGACGACCCCGTCGAAATCTTTGGGATAACGTTAGCTCCTAAACCGAGGGAGCCTGCGCCCCCACTTGAGCTCACCTCGCTTGGACGGCAACTGCTAAGGCCCAAAAACTCCCTGGACTGGCCGGTGTTGCGCGGTACGTTTTTCTTTCCGAAGTGAGCTCCGCTCGTCTCAACAGTCACTTGCAAAACATTGCCCTCGCTGCGATGTGCACGCGCAGTGAACCTTATTGACTTGCTGACTAGGGAGCGTGTCTTTCGATTTGTGCGTTTTGCTACGGTGGGAGCCAGCGTTGCGGCGATCGATTCAGCTCGGTGGCGATCTTGAGCCGATTCTTGGGGCCATTAATTGCAGTGACGATCGCTTATTTCATCGGTGTCAGCTGCCATTTCTTGCTCAATAAGTTCTGGGTGTTTCGGTGCCGCAGGAGTGATCATCTGAAACAACTTGTCCAATACGCTGCCGTAATCCTGAATAGTTGGGTCATCACCATCATTGTGGTGCATCTCTGCCTTTCCACGTTCACGACCAACGTTCTGGTTGCCAAGCTATTCGCAATCCCTTCAGCGACGATATGCAACTTTTTACTGATGCAGTTCATCGTCTTCCGAGGGCATCGGACAGAATCCGAAAGAGGAGCGACTCCAGTACTCTTCGTCTCTCAGCGAGTCGGAGTGAAAGCCACGCTGCCTTCGGCTCCGGATTGTTTTGCAAATCCCGAGTCGCGTCCTACCAGTACCGAGCACCGGCAACGAGTCTTCACCCGACCAGCCTAGGAACGAGACCGATTTTTGTTTCATACCCATGTTCCAAAAAGTGGCGGGACGTCGGTGAACAAACTCCTGTACAATTGGTTCCACGGTCGCATGCAATGGATGCATTTCAGATCCGACCCGGATGCTTACGCGAGAGGAGATGGACGAATACGTTTCGAAGAATGCTGAACTTGATTGCATCACTTCCCACCATTCGCCTCTTTCCGCCGGCGATCGCCACCTTTTGGTTGGATTCCGCCCAGCGAAGAGCGAACCCTGAACATCTTTTCGGCGCTGAAATGACGTTCAGAATTGGACATCCTGTTTTTGATGTTCCTTTGAACGTGTTTAGCGGCTGTCAAACAGCCTCCGTTTGCAATGATCTGCAATAAAAGCGAAGAGGTTCCATGTTCGAGCCCTTGTTTCCTGACCTGGCAGGCTTTTTTGAAGCGGAAAGAAAATTCTTTTTCGCCTTCAAGGAAGCCGGTTTAAGGGCCGAAAATGTATTTGACGTCGGCTCGTCGACCGGAGGCTGGTCCTGTATGATGAGCCAGATTTTCACCGGAGCCCGATTTTTTCTATTCGATCCATTGGTTGGTCTGAAGCCGACATATGAGGATGGCACAACGCGAACCTTGAACGCGTTACCAGGATCTCAATTCTTTAAGTTGGCACTTGGTGATCACAATGAGCGCCGGGTGATGTTGACCGATTCCAGTGGATTCAGCTCCAGTCTGATTACAAAATCTCCAACCGAGGTATTCTCGGAAGAAGTGCCTATCAGCGTGCGGCGTCTTGACGATCTCATCGCGGAAAAAAATTTACCTGTTCCTGATATCCTGAAGATGGACGTACAGGGCGGCGAGATGCTGGTCTTATCTGGCCTGGGGGACAATTTGAAGCAAGTAAAAGTGATTCAGACCGAGGCGTGGTTTGTTAGAGGTTACGGCCCCAAGACGCCCCTTTTTCACGAGCTGCACGAATTTTTATCGGCGCGGGGTTTTATCCTCATTGACGTCGGAGAGCGTTTTTATGCTGGCTCCCACGAGCTCTATTGCTGTGACGTCTTCTTCGCGCAGCGACACACCCTGGAGTCTCTGAAAACTCCCCTCGCGACCGGGCCCCTCTCTTGACAGCGCGTTAGAAGGTAACTCTTTCGGACCGCCGACACTCTTCGGCAAGCGATACGTCGCGAAACCGATTCGCGTATGGCCGGCGTTTCAGAATGTTGCCTCTTATTCGCGTTCATTCGTAGCCTGTCCGCCATAGCTTTGCTGGACTAAAGTGCTTTCACTCCGAATTTAGCGAAGGCGGATCCATTCGTGGCTGATTCTTCCGTGGTCGCGATCGTTCTCAGGCTTTGGATAAGTTCGATTCTGGTTGGCTCCCCAAGGAACTTGTGGTTCCGATTGCAAACCGGTCGGTGCCATCTAACGATATCAGGAGTGATGAGTGATTTTCGACACGACTCGGCGGTAAGGCCAATCTTCGTACACGCGCATATCCCAAAGAGCGGCGGCACTTCGTTGAACAAGCTGCTCAGCAATTGGTTCGGAGGGCGTATGCAATGGATGCAATTCTCGGATCCGACCCGAATGTTCACCCAGGGAGAAATGGACGACTATGTTTGGAAAAACAGCCAGGTAGACTGTATCACTTCGCACCATTTCCGGGTGTTTCCACCGGTGATTGCGGGGAGGCCCGCTCTCTATCTTGCTCTACTACGAAATCCGGTAGACTACTTGATTTCCTTGGCGCGGCACACAGTCCAGGAAAAACCTGAGCTGACTCCGGAGTTCCGATCGGTTCTGCCCGCAAATCTAGACGAGCTGAATGTTGCCGAGTTGCTGAGCTATTGGATTAATGAGGCATTGGAAAGTGCGGATTCGGAACTATTCTTTGGCGCAAGCTTCTCCCGTATGTTTTTCGAGAAGACGGTTGAGTCCATCGGGTTAGGCAACGAGAAGCGAGTCGTATCAAAAACTGATCAAGCTTGGAGCCAGTGGATTGCTAAAGGCGTCGCAGTCGCACAACTCAACCAATTCTTTTTTGTAGGTGACTTCGCGAATCTAGCCTGTGAGATTCGCCGGCTAGCGGAACTCCTCAAACCGTTCGGCTTTGCCTGCCAGGGATTAGATTTGCCTTGGGAAAGACGGTCCACCGACCAGCCATTCGTTTCTCCAGAAGAAGAGCAGAAGTTCAGGGCCCAGCTTGAGGAGGTTCTGTTCATCGATCGCGAGGTTTACCGGTACTTCTTCCCCAATTGACGCCCGTCTCACGGTTGCTTTGTCTCAGGTTCTTTCAGCAAGCCGCCCCAGAAATCATTGTAATCATAACCGCGACCGGCGAAACCACCGGGCAACTGCTTCCGCAGAGTGCCGAAACGCTCGCCCTGGGAGGAAGCCAGCTCGACAAACCATGTCTGGAGAAAATAATCGTGTGGATGCCACCTGGTTTTATGACGATCCCAAATCAAGTGGAATTCGTCCATTCCGATCGTCTTAAATTCTTTTGTCGTCTTCGACTCCGGATGAACACGGAACGCCGCCAAAAACCGGTTTACCCGATGAAATTTGCCGCGCTTCATGTACCGAACAAAAAGGTCGTAATCCATGGCGAACCTGTAAGAGGAATCAATATTGCCCGCCCGTTCAAATAATCGGCGACGCCAGAAACAGGTTTCCTGAGGGATAAAATCCCATCTTTTCATCATGTAGCTGATATGGACTGGGAGTAGCCAATGCCAGATGACTCGGTCGTGCTCATCGATCGACAGCCGATGGCTGTAGATCGCATCAACCTTTGGATGTTCTGAAAAGAATCTGTCTACAAAGCGCAAGGTTCCGGGCGCCAACAAATCGTCGCTGTTCAGGTAAGCCATAATTTCACCGGTCGAATGCTCCAAACCTCGGGCAATGGCGTCAGCTTGGCCTTTGTCCGGTGCAGAAGCCCAATAGGCAAAGCGATCCTGATATTTTTGTAGCACCTCGAGAGTGTTATCGGTGGAGCCTCCGTCCATGACGATATACTCGAGGTCTGCGTAGCCCTGGAGCAACACGCTGCGAATCGTGCGCTCGATATATCGGCCTTGATTGAAGGATGGGGTTACGATGGAAATTCTCACGATCAAAGCCTTCGAGCGAAAAGGCCGATCAAATAATCGCCTTGTAACCGGAGCGAATCGCGTCGCATTCGCGCCTTTCGGTGCTGGCTGGCCAAGGAAGCAAACCCCGCCTGGGACGAATCAGCTCGGGTCGGGAGACCATTCGCCACGTTTTTGCGGCTAGCTAATTGCCACAATGGATGAGAAAATGTGACCAGCTTCTTCTCCTCAAATCCACAATGGTGCATCAATTCGCGGAGTGACTTCACTCCGTAGACAAACCGAGTCAGTCCCGGTTCCCAGTGACACCAAGCGGGCCCGAATTGCCGTAACTCGCTGGAATCCAGATTTGGGGTGCTTATCAGGAGGTATCGACGATACCTCAATGCAAATGCTAAGAAACGCAACAAATGCCGGGGCTGGCGGCAAAAATGAATGACCCCGGCAAGATGAATCAAATCGAAGCCCGTGTCGGTGGTTCGGCCACCCAGAATATTCGATTCTCTAAGCGCCCCAAGACCCGCCGAAAGCATACCGGGATAATCGTTCCAGAGCCGTTTCTCGCTGAAATCAACCGGGGAGCTAGCGGAAGGGCTAAACCAGCTGTCACCTATCCAAAGTGCGTCACTGATCTTTTCTCCATCGAGCACTTCGGCGACCACTTTATCAAGGGCCGTGGGGATGGCGTCACCTTTCTCAATCGGATCGACCGGCTGCCCACCAGCCGCAGTGAGGGGTTCAAGGGCGATCGGGCGCACAAAGTGCCAATTGAATTCATTGAGCTCACGGCAAGCGTTTGGTCCTGATTCCAGGCCCCCCAGGGAGTTTTCAGCACCTGGCCTACCACTGCTAATTATCGCGACCGACGTCTCAGTCGAGTAAAAGACGTCCGTCAGGCTCTTTTCTCCGAACGACCGCAGAGAGAATAGCAAGCGGTCTGGGAGTCTCTCCGTTAACGGACAACGATCCACTCCGCTAAGATCGATTTTATCGGAGGCGCCAAAGTCTAAGCCGGTTGCCGCTGTCGGAAAAAGGTGTGGGATAGCCCGGGAAGTCAGCCGCGCTCGCAGCGACAATAACCCGCTACGGATCGGCTGAAGGATCCAGCCACGGATCCGTAGCAAAACCTGGTCAATCGCTCTCCGCGCCAAGCGAACGCCTCGAGTTGTATGAGGCAAGGGGAAGTACCAGATCGGCTTTTCGTAGTCCCCGAAAGTATTACGAACATAGAAACGGTCTCGAGCCTCCCGACTGATCGACTCTCGGGCGGAGCGAAGTTCAGAGTTATCAGTTGATCCATTAACGAAGATGAGCGACTCCGGCCGTCCAATCGTAAAGTGCCAAGCGAGCTGGAGCAAGGTGGCAAGTATCCATGGCTCGCCGACTTCATAGATGATCCGACCCAGTTTCTTGTAAGCCTTGGGACGGAAAAAAAGGCTACCATGGCGAGCGGCGTGATCGTTCCAGACCGCCAGAAAATCGCTATGCCCGGGAACTTCCGTCGCTGCGAACAGACCCTGCAAGATGGAAAAGTCCAAAGGCGCAATCACCTGGCAATCAGCGTGATCGGTGAAGAACCGCGCCACATTTTCGATTGAGCGTTCGTAAGGCCAATAGCCGCTGACAACAAACCCGTGTATATCCCCTGAAGCCCAGCATAGCCCGATGTTGGCGCGAATCGCATCCGAATAGCTGTCTTCAGCCCTAACTACTTTAACATTGGCATGGTCCAAGATATCTTGGGAAACATCCGGATCCGAGGCGCTCAGAACAACGGTGAGATCGAAATTGGCGTGGGTCTGACGCAGGAAACTGCGGAGCCATTCGTCCCTGTTTGGATCGTTTTTGCCAGGAATCGCCACCAAGGAGACCTTTACCTTCTCGACCTCTTCTTCCAGTGTCTTCCTGGGTAGACCCGTCGTCCGTTGGTAAACTCCACGGAGAAAATCAAGGACTTGATATTCCAGCGAGATGTTCCTGAGCGAGCGCAGTTCTTCCCCGAAGGCCTTGGCCTTCTCCCGAGTCCACTCGTATTGATCGAATAGTTTTTGTTGAACTTCGGCGTGTTCGGCCTCTAGCCGGCGCAGCTTTTCGCGGAGCAAATCAATTTCTTCATGGGGGTCCTGCGAAGAGTGCGGTTCTGGTTCTTGCATTCTGATGTTGATGACGAGGTACGAGAGATTGCACCACAAAGACACAAAGTTCACCAAGACCTGAATTCAAGACAGTTCACCTCTAACCTCTTAAATCTGTGTAATCTGCGTAATTTCACCCCGGAGGCTTTCGGGGATGTGGATTTTCCCATCTTCGGAATGTGGGTCTCTCGGCTTCCATTCGTGTCACCATACGAGAACCGCTAAACGAAATCGGATTGCATTTACAAATCGCTTCTGATGAGATCTGGGCCCTTATGGTATTTAGCCGACACGGACATCGTCTGTTGGCAGGAGGCCTTATCTTTTCTATTTCGTTCTGGTTTGCAGTGCAAGATGTTTCCGCTCAAGGTGCTACGCAGGTCTTGACCCCATTCGGTTACCGAGATACCGCGAACGTACACCGCGTTCCGGAAGGTTATGAGCTGATGCGTATGCCGGACACACATATACGGATGCACAATCCGAAAACGGGCGACTACACCGATTTTCCGAAGCCGATTGCAGCAGACCAAAAAAGAGTTCCGTTACCCGACAACGGTTGGATCACCTTTGCCAGTTGGTACAATCACCAGGGAAAACCGATTTCCTATTTCGGCACGGACTGGAATGTTCCGCCTTACCCGTCGGCTTACACCGGTCAAACGCTTTTTCAATTCAACTCTATTGAACCCGCGAGTTATGATTCTATTCTGCAGCCAGTGCTGCAGTATGGACCCAGCGCAGCGGGAGGCGGAGAGTATTGGGCAGTTACCAGCTGGTATGTGGTGGGCAATCAAGCCTATGTAGGCGGATTGTATTACGTTACGCCGGGTACGTTCCTCGGCGGCCAGATTAAGCTCATCGGGCACAGGAACGGAAATTTCTCCTATACCTCCGATTTCTATGGCTACAGCGGAACAACCATAACGATCAGAGATATTCCGCAATTGGTTTGGGCCACTGAGACCCTGGAAGTATACGGAGTCAGTAAGTGCACAGATTTTCCGAATACCACCTATTCATTAATGCACACGATCAACATTATATTGACGAATGGCATAAAGCCGTACATGGGCTGGACCATCAATAACGTAGCAACCGAGTGCGGTGTGCAAACCACGGTCGTTACTGAAGGCGGCTCTAATGGCGCGGTTGCCATCTTTTACTAAGAGAAGATCTAAAAAGCCCTGAGCCGATAATCTCGATACCTCGGATTTGATTCGCTCAATTTTTTCGTAATTTTTTGCGCTTTTTGTGCCTTTTCGCGGCTATTCCTGGTTTTTGCGATCTTTGCGTTCTTTTGCGGCTATCCCTCTCTCTGTCTTATCTTAGCGCCTTTGGGCCAAGGCCCCAGACGTAAGAACTCTTCTTGACCGGAACCCCAGTTCACGCAAATGAGGTTTCGCGTGAAAAAATTGCTAGTCACAGGTTCGAGCGGTCTCATCGGTAGCGAGGTAGTGGTTTTCTTCAACGCGCAAGGTTGGGAAATTCACGGTGTCGATAACAACATGCGGAAGGACTTCTTCGGGCCGCAAGGGGATACCTCCTGGAACCGAGACCGCCTTCGGTCATCGTTGAAGGATTTCAATCATTACGAAGTCGATATCCGCAATCGAGACCATTTGCTAAAAACCGTGGCCGAGATTAAGCCGGACGCGATCATCCATACAGCGGCCCAGCCTAGTCACGATCTGGCTGCTTCCCGTCCGTTCGATGACTTCGACGTGAACGCGGTCGGCACCCTGAATCTTTTGGAATCGGCCCGTCGCGCTTGCCCGGAAGCGCCTTTCGTCCACATGTCGACTAATAAAGTCTATGGAGATGGCCCGAACCGGCTCCCCTTGGTCGAAAAAGAGACCCGTTGGGATTACACCGATCCTGCCGACGCGGACGGCATCAAGGAGACTTTTCCCATCGATAACTCGATGCATTCAATCTTCGGCGCCTCCAAAGTCGCTGCTGATGTGATGGTGCAAGAGTACGGCCGGTATTTTCAGATGCCGACTTGCTGTCTCCGAGGCGGTTGCCTCACCGGTCCCAACCACTCCGGGGTCGAGCTCCATGGATTCCTTAGTTATCTGATCAAGTGCAACTTGGAAGGTAAGACCTACAAAGTCTTCGGGTATAAAGGAAAACAGGTCCGAGACAACATCCATTCCCTGGACGTTGCTCGCTTCATGAACGAATTCATCCAGGCACCTCGGATCGCAGAAGTCTACAATCTTGGCGGAGGCCGCGAAAATTCTGTCTCTATTCTTGAAGCGTTCCGGCTAGTCAGCCAAATCTCCGGGAAAAGGATGAGCTATGAATATGTCGACCAAAACCGGAAGGGCGATCATATTTGCTACATCTCGGATCTGTCCAAAATGAGGGCACATTATCCAGGGTGGAGCATCACTAAGGATCTTCGAACCACCTTTGAAGAAATTTTCCACGCTTGGCAGACGAGGAATGATTAAACTGAGCGAATAACTGAGGCACAGACAGCGCGGAGAAGCGAGCGTCTCCCTGGGTCACGGAGACTAAGGCAAAGCTCCCGGGAAAGGAAACAGACTGCTCCGAACAAAAATCACGTCCTTCTGTACTAAAGTTCCGTCTTCAGGAGCCCGCCATTCGCCCACGTCATCATAGTAACGGAAACCAAGATCCGAAAATAAACTAACCATCTCGACGAGCGTTCTTGCACCTTTAGCTAGACGCATCAACGTCAACTCAACCACCACCACGTCGACCGACTCTAAGAAATGTTGGCCGCCAGCGAGCGCCAAATGCTCGGCAAACTGAATGTCAAGCTTCAGTATTCCACGGCCGGTCAAATTCCGCTCCTTCTGGAGAGAGTCCAGTGTTATCGCCGGCACCTCGACTACATCATACTTACGATGGTCTAGCGGCTTTAGCAGGCTGCTGCCGTAAAGATCAGCTGAAACCTGGAAGGAAGCGGTTCCCTCCTGGTCGGAAATCGCGGCTCGAACGAAATCGAGATTCCGTACCCCTTTCTTTACAGCAGCATTCAGCTGCTCGTAACGAGTCAAAAGCGGCTCAACCAGAATGAACTTCGCCTCCGGAAACAGCTGCGACACCGACCGCGACCAGATACCGGTGGAGGCCCCAACATCGACCACAAAGTCGGGTTTCAACCCCGCAAGCACCAGCCGCTCGAGCGCTAAATAGGTCGGTTGAAAGTCGGCATAGACCCCGTCCGGAACTTCAGGAGGCAAATACACAATCTCCTCCGAACGGCCACGGCCAAAAATCTGTTCGAGCTCGTTTGTGATCGGGCGCCGACGCTCGGTTGATTCAATGATCCAGCGGCCTACGCCTTCTCCAGAGAAATAGTTAGCAAAACTGGCTGCTTGTTCCCGGATTCGGGCCTGGACAACGGGTCTGCACAGCTCGTCAACTGCTTGCCTTAAGCGGTCGCCATCATACGGGGTGACGGCACCTAATCCAAACCTCTCGACAAAACCAGCCGCGGCCGTCTTCGGGCTGCCGAGCACAATCGTTGGGATGTTGCCCACGGCGAGAAGGAATGGCATGCGCGTCGGCAGACTGTATCGCGCGATCTCGGGACGAGGATCATTGGTATCAAGGCTACCGGAAGGAACGAGCGCGAAGGCATAGTCACGCAAGCGGTGGCTAAGTTCAGTTTCCGGAATAAATCCGCCAACCCGAATCCCTTTCTCCGCCAAGATATTGACGTTGAAATCCAACCAGGACGCATCGCTATTCCCGAACCAATCCACCCGAATCTGCGCCCTGGATACAGCTGCAGCCAAGCTCTGGAGGGCTTCATTGCTCCATAAGCTCCCGATGACGATGCCTTGTCGTTTCCGTAAGACGGCTTCTTCCGGCACAACCGCTTTAGTGCAAATGGATACCGGGGTGACAACCGGCGGACGCAGCCAAAACTTGATCCGAAAATGATACTCGTACGCATCTCGCATCTCCGGCGAGATTGCCAGTCGCAGGTCGGCCCTTTCCAACGCTACTTTTATGAGATCGCGACGAATCTCACGAGTGCCGATGAAGTTATCGTCCATGATATAGACGCAGAGCTTGGCATCAAACATCTCCTTCAAGACAATCGCTGTTCGGAGTTCTTCTTCGTGATACGGCACACACAGGATAAACCGGAAGCTGTTGCCCCCAAGGATCCTAGAGAACTCGGTGTAACGCTGAAAGTCCGATAAGCCGCGCTGGTCAATGCGGATAGCAAATTTTCCAAAATTATGGTCGCCATGTAAGTCGGTAGTGCGAATCGAGAGAATATCTCCGACATCAGCGAAGGCTCGGCTGAGAATCACCCCCGTACCGTGCCGGTCATTGACTTCGTTCGGCGTGATCACAGCGATCCCGTCCTTGAATAATCCGGTCGGCACCTTAGTCAACTCGGCCGAACCAAAATTGTCGATCCAGGTTTGGCGAACATCGTCAATCGCCAGCCGGGCATTCTTGATCAACCGATTTATTTTGCCAGAAAAGAAGCCCATGATTTTATCAAGTTGTCCCGCTCACGCATAGTACTCGATCTACTTTATTGGTTCCGTCGCACTAAATTGGTAGGGTAAATCAAAAAGTCCGAAATGAGAAAACTCTGAGCCCGCTCGGTTAGGATCAAAGATTACGTGAAAAGCCGCTATGGATGCAGCTGCGCTAATTCGTTCATAGCTCTGTTCGAAATCCGCAAAGCTTAACTTTCCATTTCGTATCGCATAAGTCGGGACCCTGACCAGATCGAGGGAAATCGTGTACTGGCCGGCAGACAGATCGGCTCGTAACGACGCGGACCATCGAACCACTTCGCCCGCACGACACGAGCGCAAGCTGGAGAGATCGGTCTGAAAATGGTACTTACCCTGCAAAAACGCGCCTCGATCGTCGCGGAGCATAATACCCGGACTGACGTTCTCTAGGTCGGCCAAGACTTTCACATCAAAGAGAATAGTTAACCAGCTTCGCTGCCGGACCATTCTGGACGGCTTACCGCCTTCATCTAGAAGAGCAAACCCCACAAAGCTGGCCGGTGCGCCGATCGGGCCACATTTTTCCTCGGGTATAGGCTCCAACGCGGGCCCTAAGTCCGGCCGGAGCGCAAGCGAGTTTTCTGACTTCGCTCCCACGGAATAGCCAACCGGGCCACCCTCCCTACTGTACGTCTTGGTAAGGCTGTAATAGTGGTTGATAGCCTCGTTCGACGGTCCGAAGAATACGCTCTCTCCTTGATGTAACAGGAGCGTGTTTTCGCAGAATTCGCTAATCGAACGCATGTCGTGGGACACCAACAGGATCGTCAGGCCCTTGTTAACCAGCTCCCGAATTTTTTGGAAGCATTTCTGTTGAAAGAAAATATCGCCGACCGCTAACGCCTCATCGACGATCAATAGGTCAGGCTGAGCCGTGATCGATGAAGCAAAAGCCAAGCGGACCGCCATACCACTGCTGTAGGTCTTTACCGGCCAATCGAAGCAGTGATCGATCTCGGAAAAGGAAACCACTTCATCTAGGCGGGCCATATTCTCCTCCTCAGAGAGTCCTAGTAGCGAGCCATGCAGAAGGACATTTTGTCGGCCGGTGAAATTCGGATCGAACCCGCTGCCTAACTCGAGCAAGGCGGTTACTCTCCTGGCATTGACTTTCGCGGACCCGGAAGTTGGCTGCAGAACACCGGCGATCAACTGCAACAGGGTACTTTTGCCGCTGCCATTGCGGCCAATGATCCCAACACTCTCACCCCTGCGAATAGAGAGAGTCACTTCGGACAAAGCAAAAACCTCTTCCCCCAGGTGCGCTTTCTGATAGTTAGCTGTTCGGCGCAACCAGCCAGGTGCGAAAGCAGGCACTTGGTTCCAGATTCCATAAAACAAACGTTCGTACGGGCGGTGCCATAGCCGGTAGGATTTCGATAAAGCCTGCAGCGCGATGAGAGGCTGTCCCGCAATATCTTGGGCCGGCTGCGTCAAGGAATTCAAAGAAAGACTGCTCACGGATTTCACCTAGATGACGTCTGCGAAAGCCGGTCGAGATTTTTCGAAAAAGAAAAATCCAATGATCGCAAACCCTAAGCCCAGCACCGTAATGAGTAACAGTGGGCCGATGTCAGGCGACATGCCCCAGACCAGTGTCTTGCGTGCATTTTCGATCAGGACCGCCAATGGATTCAAACTGAACCAAGCCCGAATCCAGTCGGGAACAAACGCAAGCGGATAAAAGACCGCGCTGCCAAACATCAGTACCATCACAGCAGTCGGAACAAAATTTTGGACGTCTCGGACAAAGACTCCAATCGCCGACAGGAAGAGCCCGAATCCGAGCGCAATCAGCATGGTCGGCACCACGAACAGAGGCAGAAAGCAGAACGACCAGGGCACTCCTCCGTGGACAAAGATCAGAGCGAAGAAAAGGGGCACAAAAGCTAAAACACAGTGAAGCAGCGCGTCTAGAACGTTGACTAAGGGCAGAATTTCGAGCGGGAAGACGACTTTCTTGACCAGATTCGGTTGCGAAAGGATCAAGCTGGGGGAATGCACCATTACTTCGGCCCAAAAATTGAACAAATTCAGGCCACAAAAAAGCGCTAACCCATAATCTAATGTGGTCTCGGTTTTTGAGATTCCATATCGAGAATGCAAGACCGTGCCAAATACAAAGGTATAGACCAGCAGCATCAGCAGAGGGGAAACCAAAGACCAGAAAACACCGAGCGCTCGCCCTTTGTAGCGGACATTGATCTGGCGATTCAGGTATTGCCGGATCAAATAATGTCTTTTCGGGAGATCGAGTAACGTCTTCATGGCCAAGGACTAAGGATCCGGCGTGAAGCCCGAATCAGCCCTGCTCGGTACTGTGCGCATCCTTCGCGAGGGTACCCGATTTCTGAGATTCACGGAGTAAACGGACACCTGTCAAGGTCCCGAAGATGTCCGAGAAAGCCGCCGGTGCAACCGGTTTTCGCTCATCTGGTCGGTTAGTCGTAGTGATCGGAATTCGACAATCCGTCAGAAATTCTTTGCCAATCCAGGTTAGGGGACTGAAGGTGGGCAGGGCTGTCCACGGCGGCGTCAGCAGCTTGGCAACGGGCAGATAGCGCCCCACGATCAATAAAAAAACGGTTGGCACGCCAATTAGGACCAGGTTACATGCTAACCGAGTCCTGTTTGTGTAACTGTCGCCGCCCGTCGCCGTCAAGCTTCGATAGGGAGTTTCGCCGGATGTACCCAGGGCAAAACCACCTGATGGACGCACATCGTTCTTCTCCTAGTTAGCGGCAACAAACCTCAACCAGGCACGCGCAAATGAGTTTAGCAGGATTATCGCTCTCCATTGTCAATTCGGTCTGCGGTCGGCTATTCCACGTCCATCTGCATCCTCGTTCTCTTAAGGATAAGCAAGGGGTCACCCGAAACGAGCCAACTTTGGATAACGCTCTGCGACGTTTGGCTAAACACAACATCGAAATTGGGTCCTTAATCGATATCGGAGCCTCAAATGGGATCTGGTCAAAAGCCTTCGCGCAGCACTTTCCGGAACGACATCATTTGTTGGTCGAGGCCAATCAGACCTATCTCCCGACCCTAACCGATCTCTGCCAGGAAAGACCTAATTGGCAGTTCGCTATGACCGCGGTCGGCGGAGCCACCGGAGAGTTATATTTTGATGCTTCCGATCCGCTTGGTGGACATCTGTCGACCACCCCTCGAAACGAGAACTATCGGCCCTGCCCAGTCACGACCGTCGACGATCTATTAAAGAGGCACCCGATCCCAGGGCCGGTCATGATTAAACTGGACACCCATGGAGTTGAGATTCCGATCCTGGCCGGTGCCTTGGAGACGTTGAAACAGACCAACGTTCTGGTGATTGAAGCCTACAACTTTACCTTTGGTCAACCAGCGGTTCCCTTCTGGGAACTTTGCCGGTACATGCTGAAACTCGGGTTCAGGCCTTTGGACGTTTTCGACCTGCTTTATCGCGAGGTCGATAACGCCTTCTGGCAATTTGATCTTCTTTTCGTTCGGGATGATCTCCCTTTGTTTCAGGACACCCGTTATTTTATTGCCGGTCGCCATTGACTCGACCCCCAGCTAAACCGGGACGGACAGCAAAAGCTTGGGGCGAATCCGCATGGCGACTAATCTTGCCAGTGTCCCCAACCAAGCTTGGGGCAGCCTGCTGTTCTTTCGCTATCATCAGTTGTTTTTGAAGGCCTTGCACGCAAGGCTGCTCGAGGAGATATGCTCATTGACAATCGAACTCCATGAACTTCAAGTCTCGGAAGGAACCTTGTTAAATGATTCCAAGCGAAGCTGTGCCGGTACAACCTGGTCCTTTCCTTAAGGAGGTAGAGAAGCAACCCACCAAAGCGGTGGAGCTCTCAATTATTGTCCCGGTCCTCAACGAAGGGGCTTCTCTACCAGAGCTGACTCAAGGCCTCAAACAGGAGATGGCGCAGCTTGGCCGCAGCTGGGAAGTAATCTTTATTAATGACGGCAGCACCGATCATACCGAGCACATCTTGAATGACTTGGCCGACCAGGACGACCGCATCCGAGTCATCCATTTCCGGCGCAACTTTGGCCAGACCGCGGCCATGATGGCGGGATTCGACTTTGCTCGGGGCGAGATTTTGATTCCTGTCGATGGCGACGGGCAAAATGATCCGGCAGATATCGCCAAAATGTTGGAGTTGTTAGAACATGGCTACGACGTCGTTTCCGGGTGGAGGAAGGATCGACAGGATAATTTTATCCAGCGGAATGTTCCCAGCATCCTGGCAAACCGGCTGATTTCGGCCGTTTCCGGGGTTCGCCTGCATGATTTTGGCTGTTCTCTGAAAGCCTACAAACGGACGGTGGTTGATGGCATCCGGCTTTACGGCGAGATGCATCGATTTTTGCCGATATACGCCTCCTGGCATGGCGCGAAAATTGCCGAGGTCGTCGTCAACCATCATCCCAGGCGAGCGGGCCGTTCGAAGTATGGCTTGGAGCGGGTCGCAAAGGTTCTTTTGGACCTTTTGGTCGTAAAGTTCCTCGATAGTGCCGCTCGAAAACCGATGTATGTTTTTGGCGGTTGCGGCATCTTCAGTCTGGGGGTCAGCATCGTTTCATTTCTCTGGATGCTTTACCTGAAGATCTTCAACAATTTCGCTTTTATCACCACGCCGGTCCCGTTGATCGTAGTGATGAGCTTCATGATCGGCATGATGTGTATTCTGTTGGGCCTGCTGGCCGAGATGATCATGCGGACCTTTTATGAATCTCAAGGCAAGCCTATCTACAACATCCGCGAGAGCCGTAATCTCGAAGGGTGTAGCAGCTCGGTCCGCCGTGGTTACTGAATTTCACTACGGAGAACACAGAGGTCACAAAGGGGAGTCCAATTAATTCAAAGAATGCCATATCTGCCTTCCCTTTGTGCCCTTCGTGTCTTTGTGGTGAAATTGATCCCGCCCCCACTACCGCGCTAGGTCCCGGATGAACCGCATCCGGTTCTCGGCAACATCCCAAACCGGCAAATCTTGAATCAGTTCAAATCCGTCTTTTTGGCCGATGTAAGCCAGCTTGCCTTCCCGGTCACGGCCTTCCCGGAACTTGGCCGCGACGAAGTCTTGCGGCAAGCTTGGCAGGTAAAAAATGTTAGCGTACTCGCTCCGCGCAAAATAAGCGTTATTCCCCGCGCTATTGCACCCAATCCAGACATAATCTTTTCTGGCGGCAAGATGACAGAGCGCCTTAAGAGAGGTTCCCCAGTAAAGGTATGAATAGTGAGCATTCTGCCGGGTAAAATCCGGCTGGTACGGAATGGTGACCGCCTCGCGACTGCCGAAAATGCCGTTATATTCTACAATCACGACGGCAGGGTCTACCGTGGTCAAAGCTTCCCAGATCCAGTGGTCATTGCCGTCAACGTCAATACTGAGGAGTCCAATTCGCCCTGAAAAACCTGCCGTCTCGAGAATAGAACTAATGTTTTCCCGCGTAACGAATCGGCCCAGCGCGGTGAGATCGTGTCTCCAATAGATTGGTTCGCTGCGAATGCACGAGATATAGTTCTCGCTTCCGTCCATGACGAGGCCGCTCCAGTTGTCATTCAACAACAGAAACCGGGTATTAGCTTCTCGATAGTTCTCAACGCCGAACTCAACGAAACGCTGTTCGGCAATGGGCAAGCCAACGCGGCCGATCACGTATTGGATGATTCCATCATCCCCAAATTGAGAAGACACCTGAAACTCGGTTCGGGCAAACGGCACCGCGCCTTTCAAGGCGCGGAGTTCGCGAACCATCGGTTGTGCTGCCAGGATTTTCGTTTGCTCAACCTGATCGGTGAGAAGGTTGAGCTGACGCTGAAGAGAGGCTTGGACGTCCTTCTGATCGTTAGGGAACATGGCCGTCAATCGCTCACAAAACAATCTTCTCGTCCGCAGATGAACCACACACCTTTGGATTGATCGTCCTGCCATTTCGAGGACATCGCCCAGACATTATAACCGAAACTTTCCTCGTCGCTGAACGATAAAGGCTCTTACAGAACATGGTGAATCGCATATTCCTCCCCGGTCTGTTCAGGGGCTGACCGCGATCGTGCAAGCCTGCCACGACCCAGGGTCGGGTGCAGATTCCGTCATCCAAGCGTAGTGCTGTACCTGGCCGAATCCGGCACTCAGCAAAGCTTCTTCTAATTCGTTGGTGAACCAATACCTCATCGTATAGGCTTCCTCGCTTTCATTTGACGCGCCGTCATCTTTATCGGTAGCCTTAAGAGACACGGTCAACTTCACAAGATGTTGGTTCGGCAGGTGTTGCGGGACCGTAGTCCTTTCCACCTTCAAATTGGCGTTCTCCACCGCCCTGGCGCGCACCGAAGGCGGATCCATCAGAACCCCGGGCCCATGCCAGTAATCGAAGAGCAACACTCCGCGGGGCTTTAGATTCGCAAAGGCGCACTCGATGGCCTCTTTCAATGCTCGGTCCGTGGTCAAATAACAAAAGACATGAAACAAGGATATGACTGCGTCCACCGGCGTTCTCGCCCGGAAGTTCCTGATATCGCCGGCTTCAAATTTAACGTTGGCGCCCTGCTCGGCTGCGGCCACATGGCGGCGAGCGGCCGCCAACATCGCTTCGCTTTGATCAATGCCACAAACCTGAAATCCTAGCCGAGCCAACTCCAGACAACGGAGTCCAGTGCCGCAGCCAAGATCGAGCACCGTTCGGGCAGTCGGCAGACGTGCTCTGACCAAGCCGGCTGCATATTGTGCTTCTTCCGGGTAGGGTTTCCCCTGATAAAACAGATCGTGACACTCAGCATGTCTGCCTGCGTAAATCATGCTTTTGCAGCAAGTTGAACAGCTTTTCCAAGAAGATCTGCAATCTCTTCGATCTGCTGCTCGGTTAAGTTCGGTCCCGACGGTAGATAGAACCCCCGCCGCCAAAGATCTTCCGCTACCGGACAAGAAACGGACGTGCACTCAACTATTTGCTGAAAGCAAGGCTGCAGATTCATCGGGCAAAAGAACGTGCGAGTACCTACTCCAGCGCGCGCCAGCGCTTCCATTATCGAAGTCCGGTCCACTCGGGGATCGACCAGAACACCATAAACCCAGTAAACATGCCGCCCCTCTTCACAGTCGGCCGGCAGCGTAATCCCAGGGATCCCCTTCAGATATTCCTTATACCAATCGGAAACCTGTCGCTTCCTTCTGAGAACTTCGTCGAATCGGGAGAGTTGGACCAGACCGAATGCCGCTTGATAACCAGTCATCCGAAAATTGAATCCGACGCGATCATGCTCAAACCGCGGCTGCTTAAACGCCATGTTCCGAAGTAGACGCATCTCTTCCGCAAGAGCATCGTCGTTGGTAACCACCATTCCACCTTCGCCGGTCGTAATTATCTTATTGGCCAAGAAACTGAAACAGCCCATGTCACCCCAGGATCCGGTGGTTTTATCGTGCCAGGTTGCGCCATGCGATTCAGCGCAGTCTTCGATCACTTTGAGGTTATGCTTCTCGGCGATCGCCATTATTCTATCCATTCGGGCAGGATGCCCAAAGAGATGGACTGGAATAATCGCTCTCGTCCGTGGTGTAATTAGATGTTCGATAAGATTCGGATCCAGATTCCAGGATACGGGCTCCGAGTCGATCGGAACCGGAACCAGACCGTTATGAACGACTGCGAGAGCAGTGGCGATATTTGTCGAAGCGCTCAAAAGAACCTCGCCGCCGGGCGGCAGATCTAACGCAGCCACCGCCAGATGAAGAGCGGTAGTACCGCTGGTTACCGCGATTCCATACCGGCAACCAACTCGCGCTGAAAACTGTTCCTCAAATGCGGGCAGCGACTTTCCAAAAAGTCCTGAGAATTCCCCAGCGACGATCGCTTGTTTTACTGCTTCAGCTTCCTCTTCTCCAACCCAAGGTTCATAAACAGGAATCATACAAACAACTTGTCTCTCTCGGTTCCCAAAAAAGGACCCTGTTTCACGCTAATGCATTGCATGTCTTCGATCACTCGGATGGCATGAATTCCGTGAATTAGGACGATGGCATCACCCGCCTTCAGAACGACTTCCCGCAACAACGTCTTATCATCCGCGTAAAGTTGGACCGCCACAACGCCCCGTTGCACCACAAACATCTGCTGTAAGTCGTTGATTTCGCGCTTCACCGGTTGATGCAAGTGCGGAGGCTCCTCGAAGCCAGCGCCGTGGGCCAACAGACCGAATTGGAAAGAAGACTCCGGCGGAGAAAAAAACGTCGTCTGCGACACCTGGGTATCCGCCCAGATTACTTGTGCATACTTGTTGCCATTAAATTCGATCGTTTCAACGCTCATGAGATATTGCCGCGCTACCGGAATCTGATCATCCACTGTTTTCCTTTCCTCACAATCGATTTTCTGTCTATTGGGTAACAAGATGTGCGGAATTGCAGGCTTCGTCGGAACCGGCTCCCGGGATGTGCTCGAGGCTATGACGCGGCGTCTAAGCCATCGGGGCCCGGACGGCGAAGGTCTCTGGCTCGACGAGCCGCACCGGGTTTTTCTCGGTCATCGGATCCTGGCCATCGTAGATCTGGCTAACGGCCAGCAGCCGATGTTGACCGCTGATGGCCAACTCGCCATCACCTATAATGGAGAGGTCTACAATCATGGGGAGCTACGCCGCGAGCTAGAGGCTAACGGGCACCGGTTCCATACCGATCACTCCGATACGGAAGTACTCCTTTATGCCTACCGGCAATGGGGACCGCAGATGCTAAGCCGGCTGAACGGGATGTGGGCGTTTGCGATCTACGACGCCGGTCGCCAGGAACTATTCCTTAGCCGGGATCGCTTCGGTAAGAAGCCATTGTACTACTACTTCGACGGTACGAATCTGGTTTTCGCTTCTGAGCTGACTTCGCTCATCCAACATCCTTCCGTACCGCGTTCCTTCGATCAAGAGGCCCTGAAAAAGCTTTTCGCTTACGGGTTTATTCCGGCGCCGCGCTCTCCGCTTCAAGGAGTTCGCAAGTTGCCAGCGGGCCACTGGATGAAACTGGATCTGTCGAGAAAAACTCTGCAAGTTCAGCAGTTTTGGAAGTTCGAGTTCGATCCGTTCAGCCAGGTCCCGAAGAATGCAGAAGCAGAATGGGGCTCAGAATTGATTCGGTTATTGGATGCCGCCGTTAAGCGGCGGCTCGATGCTGACGTCCCCGTCGGTGTCTTCTTGAGTGGCGGGATCGACTCCAGCTTAGTGGCAAGCCTGGCTACCCGCCACCAATCGGTTGTCGAAACTTTCAGTATTGGTTTCACAGAAAAATCCTTTGATGAAAGCCAATACGCGCGATTGATGGCAACGCGGCTGGGCACCCAGCACTTTGAAGAAACTTTTTCCATCGACCATTGCCTCGAGTTCGCACCCCAGGTCGCCCAACAGCTCGATGAAGTCTTTGGAGACAGCTCCATACTTCCGACTTCGCTGGTTTCTCGCCTGGCTCGGACCCGAGTCAAGGTCGTGTTAGGTGGCGATGGTAGTGATGAACTTTTCGCCGGTTACGACCCTTTTCAAGCGCTCCGCTACGCCAGTCCCTATCACAGAATCACGCCGAAACCCGGCCATGCGATTATTCAGGCGCTAGCGTCCCGGCTCCCAGTATCGCACGTCAACATGAGCCTTGATTTCAAAGTCAAACGCATGTTGCGCGGTCTGTCTTACTCTCGCGAATATTGGCTGCCAACGTGGATGGGACCGCTGATTCCTACCGAAATCTCGGACCTTTTCGGCACTCCGGTTAACCCGGAAGAATTGTATGCTGAAGCGATAGAGGCATGGAACGAACCGTCAGCCCGGACGGATATTGATCGAGCCATGCTTTTTTACCTCCGTCTTTATTTGCCGGATGACATTCTGGTGAAGGTCGATCGAGCCAGCATGGCATACGGCTTGGAAGCTCGGGCTCCTTTCTTGGATATCGATTTGGTGAACTTCGTGCGCCGGATTCCATCCGATTACAAGCTCAGAGGGGGCACGACCAAATACCTGCTCAAACAAGCCGCGCGTTCGTTGCTTCCCGACGAAATTATCGACCGAAAAAAGAAAGGGTTTGGCGTCCCGATCGGTCGATGGTTCCAAACTGGCGCTTTGAATCTCAACGGCTCGACCGCGGTCACTGGATTGAACCGCGACCTCGTCAAGGAACGCTTACGCCAACACACACTCGGCCGGCACGATGACCGAGGCGCCCTCTGGTGTGTCTGGATGCTGGACCGGTCGCCTCTGCAGAACTCGCTTGAAGCTCGTCCGGCAGCGGCGACATCACAAATGATAGATGACAAATGACAAATTGAGCCCCAGGATTGGTAGGGCGAGGCTCCCGAACAGCCCGGAATCGAAGCAGCGGTCAGGGTTCCGGAATATCGATTCGCGTTTCACATCGGTAAGCTCGCCGAGCCGCCTCGAGCATTGGCCACCGCCAAGCAAGTCCGAGGTTACAATCTGCCATTTGTCATCTGTCATTTGTCATTCTGTCTAGCAGACCGGTGGCAAACTACCTCTTTATTAACTACGAATATCCGCCGGTCGGCGGCGGCTCCGCTACCGCCTGCCAACAGATCGCTCGGAGTTTCGTAAATCGCGGTCATCGCGTCGTAGTGCTTTCCTCCGGAGTCGGATCCCTAAACGGTTCGACGGACGAGAACGGGATAGAAGTCGTCCGGTTACGTACTTTGCGAAAGCAAGTACATCAATCCGGGGTAGTCGAGATGTTGAGCTATGTGCTGGCCGCCAGCTTGGAAGCGGTCGGCATTGGTAAAGCGCATCAGATCGATTTTGTGCTCGCCTTCTTTTCGGTACCGGGTGGAATCGTTGCTCGCTGGCTTCATCTTCGGACCGGAATTCCTTATGTCGTCTCATTGCGGGGCGGAGACGTGCCTGGGACAGAACCGCATTTGGCGATGTTCTATCGGGTCCTCCAACCGCTTCGGCGTAACATCTTTAAGAACGCTCGATCAATCTGCGCGCCGTCACAGGGACTAAAAGAATTATCGGAACGTGCTGACCCCTATTCCGTCGAGGTCATCCCGAACGGCGTCGATCTCGAGCTCTTTCGGCCGAATCCGGCAGTCCGTCCGAAAACATTGACCTTGCTCTCAGTCGGGCGCTTGCACGTCCAAAAGAATGTCGCGTATCTACTGAAAATTGTTGCCGCGATCCGGGATACGCTTAAAACACCGGTCACAGCAACGATCGTTGGCGATGGCCCAGAACGACCTAATCTGGAGCAACTTGCAGCGGATCTCGGTATCACCGGTTCCGTCCGCTTTGCAGGTTGGTTGGACCGAGCAGCAGTCCGGAACGCTTACCAGTCAGCAACCTTTCTGATTCATGCATCCACCTATGAAGGGATGTCCAACGTGATTTTGGAAGCCCTGGCCTCCGGTCTCCCAGTCGCTGCCTCCCGTATTCCCGGCAATACCGAGCTGGTTGAACCTGGCGTGAATGGTTTTCTCCTCGATCCCGAAGCAGAGCCCGCAAAAACCGCGGAATTAATCTGCTCTTTGTTCTCGAATCAAGCCGAATGGGAAAACCTGAGCCAGGGAGCGAGATCAACCATCGAAAGCCGCTTTTCCTGGAACCATGCCGCCGACCTTTACGAACAACTACTTAAAACAACCGTGGATGAACCAGACCAACCGCGAATGGACACGAATTGACGCGAAATAAGACGGGATTCACCAGAGAGACACAGAGCTCGCCAAGATTTCAAAGCCCCTGATGGGAGCGTTTCTTTGTGCCTCTATGTTAAAAATTTGCCTTTAATTCGCGTTCATTCGTGGCCTGTCGCGCCGTAGGCTTGGCGGAGGCGGATCCATTCGCGGTTGGTTTTGAGTTTTCCTGTCCATTTGCGGTTCAATTTGCCATTTGCCGTTTGTCATTTGTTATTACGTGGACAAATGCGGATTTCTCGAAAAGCCGAATATGCGCTCCGAGCGCTCCTGCTGCTGGCGCGGGATAATCCTGACAAAGTTCATCAGATTCAGGAAGTGTCTGAGGCCGGAAGAATCCCGGTGAAATTCTTGGAGCAAATCCTGCTGACCCTGCGTAACCATGGAATCCTGTCGAGTAAGCGGGGTGTTGGCGGAGGTTACACCTTAAAACGCCGGCCTTCGGAAATGTCGGTGCTAGACATAATCGAACTGATGGATGGTCCGATCGCGCCTTTGCCTTGCGCCCTCGATAAAAGCACTGACGTCTGCACGTGCGCGGAACCTGCATTCTGTCCGTTGCGGCCCCTGATGCGATTAGCCCGGGAACAATTGTGCGAATTGTTTGGGTCAAAGACACTCCAGGATCTGGTCGATCAAGCCAGAGACCGGAACGTCATGGTCTTCGATATTTAAGCTATAGAGCAACAAACTTGATTTTGTCTTCTGAGGATGGCCACGTGCGACGATAGCATGCGAATTCGTCGAACAGGTGCAGGAGTGCCTTGGCGAAGTCCTCCCGTGTGAATTTAAGGGCTCGTTTTTTGCCTTTTGCGACAAGGGACCGTCGCAGGCGTCGATCTCTTCGAAGACGAACCACTGCTCGACTCCACAACTCGGGTTTCGTTGGGTCAACCAACAGGGCAGCGTCGGCCATTTGCTCTTGGGCCCCAGCGACGTTGCTAGCGATAACCGGACATCCTAATGCAAAGGCTTCCAACGGAGGAAAATTTTCAGGCCCGAAAAAACTAGGAAACACGAGCGCTACCGCCTTTCGATAAAGGGTAATCAAATCCGGTTGCGAAACGAATCCGACGAAGATGACTCTTTCTTCCAGGCCAAGCTCCCCAATCTTCTGTCGAATATAAACCTGATTACCTCTATCCGAACCCGTAAGGACCAGCTTCAGGTCCTCTCCATGCTCTTTCTGAAGTTGCTGAAGCATGAGCAAGAGCAAGATATGATTCTTATGCGGCCAGAATTGGGCTGGATAGAAGAGGTACCCCTTATCTATGCCCAATCTCGGCAATGTGTCCGCGTCGCTGGAGAGGTCCGCCTCCAAAGCAAATGCCGGGGTCGGATGCTCTATGGCGTGAACTCGTTCGGGGGCTACCTGGAAAAAAGTGACGATCTCCTGCTTACCAACTTCATTTGAGGCGATGATGCAGGCGGCTCGTTGTAACGCCCGACGATACATCCCCTCTCTTCTGTCGAATTCGCCGAATGAGGTAACTTCCGGGAAAAATGGTTGTAACCGGTGCTGCAGGTCCCAAACATTGGAAAAGTAGGGAATATCCCTGATCGGACATACCCAATGACTCCAGGGATGCAGGTAGCACAGAAGATCAAAGTCCTCGCGATTGATCTCCGGATAATACTCAGCGTCAGAGGCCGGCGGTTCCGCGAGTTCTTCGCGACGCAGGGTCACCCAACGGAGATCGATATCGTCGAGATAAGCGGGCTTTAGTTCGCCTCGGCCGACCAGGCAAAAGGTGTGGCGCGAGGCGGCCGCCTTTTTCATCAAACCTTGCAAGATTTGCTGTATATAGGTTATACCGCCCCCAATCTGCGCGTCGTCCGTGAAGATCACGATTCCTATTTTCATGCTCCTCCCTATTCCGCCGAAGTCATCCCGTACTTGTCAATTCACATTCAGACCGAATCATGCAATAACCGGGCGGCTCGAATGTGTGCCGCTTATTCTCAGCGAGTAATGATCAGTAAAGGTATAATTCTAGCCGGCGGCTCGGGTACTCGGCTTCATCCCTTAACCCAGATTGTTTGTAAACAGCTGCTCCCGATCTACGACAAACCAATGATCTACTATCCGCTCTCGACCCTGATGCTGGGCGGAATTCGAGATATCCTTTTGATTTCGACCGGGCGGGATCTGCCGACGTTTGAAAAGCTTTTCGGGGATGGGTCTCAGCTTGGGCTTCGGATTTCCTATGCGGAACAACCAGCCCCCCGGGGGATTGCTCAAGCATTTCTTATCGGGGAGGACTTCCTCCAGGACAGTGGGGCAGTCTTGATTCTGGGCGACAACATCTTTTATGGACAGCTTGACCTTTTCCGGGAAGCGCTTGAGTTGGACTCCGGCGCCTGTGTCTTCGCTTATCCGGTCAGCGACCCTGAGAACTACGGAGTCATCGAGTTCGATCAAGCGGGCCGCATTTTGAGCATCGAAGAAAAGCCAAGGCAGCCAAAGAGCCACTACGTCATTCCCGGTCTCTACATTTATGATTCCGAAGCCGTTTCGATTTGCCGTGGCTTGAAACCCTCGGCTAGAGGAGAGCTTGAGATCACGGAGGTAAACTCAGAGTATCTCCGGCGCGGAAAGCTCAATGTTAAGGTGATCGGCCGCGGGTTTGCCTGGTTAGACACCGGCTCGCCCGACCGGTTATTGGAGGCGAGCGAGTACGTAGCGACCATCGAAAGGCGGCAGGGTTTAAAGATTGCTTGCCTGGAGGAAATCGCTTGGTACATGGGGTTCATCGACAAGAAACAGCTCAGCCGATTAGCAGAACAACATCCTCGAACCGAGTATCGCAAATACCTGGAAGGAATCGTGGTCGACCGCCCGGGTCCAGGAGATTCTCGATGAAACCAGTGAAACGCCATCACCATGGCCCTGTTGTCTTCCGCGGAACCTAACCCGATCGAAAGAGAGCCTAAAAAACCGACTCGTGGCTGGTACTTAAAGATCTCGTTCCCACTGATTGCCGCTATCCTAACGTTGCTGGTTGCCCGGACGGTAGCTCGGATCGAGGACAAGTATCTTCAGACCCACCTTCTTTTTTTTGATCCGCTTTCTTACCAATGCCATCAATGTCAGCTTTGGCTAGAAGCCCAGCACAAACCGCGCTGGGAGCTCGCCTTGGAAGAACTTTCTCAAGGCACCGACGTGCCGGACCCCTTCCGGACTATTCCCCTGATCCTTCTCAATCCGAGATGGCTCCGGAACTTGCACGCTCATCTGATCACCAGCGGCCTCGGCCTCTTTACTTTTCTCTGGCTATTGCTCTACACGGTGCGGAAACGAACCGGGAACTTCCTCTATGCACTTGGAGCGGGAGTACTCTTCTGTACAATTCCCGGCTTTTATGATCCGGTGCTGGGTCTCGGCGCTTTCTGGCTTGATCTGACGGCCGGCTTCTTTGGCAGCAGCGCTGCGCTCTGCCTACTCAATTCCGAACGGGGCTCGAAAATGGGTTGGCTCGCCGGGTTCGCTATACTGGCCGGCATCGCCTCCCTGGCGCGGTTTGTTAGCGGACCCTACCTCCTGCTCCAGTGTGGTCCGGTCCTAGCCTTCTACCTCGTAGCCCAGTGGCGCCAAAAGAGAAGCTTCTGGTGGGGTGTCGCCGCACCGACCTTATTAATAGGCGCTATTCTGGCGCTGCTGGCCGGCTGGTACTTGTTCAAGCAAACACCCGGTATGATTTACTACTACACGACAACCGGCTATGGATACCAAGACGCGCTGGGTTCGGCTCAATTCGCCCTTTTCTCTACAGTTTCGTTCCTGTCCGTTCCACTTTCGATTGGCTTAGCAGTCATCGCGGTTGCGTACATCTCGCTCGGCTTCCGCGAGCGCTGGCCAGGTTTGCTGGAGGCGCTCTGGCTAGCGCTTAGTGTCGGCGTATTCTTATCGATTACTGCCATCGTCGGGCAGGCCAAACATGCGATTCAGTATTTCGTCCCGATTGCTGCCTTTGCGCTTCTTTGCCCCGTCGATCTAAGGCGAATCCAGAGAAATCATACAATCGTAACCGGAACCCTTGGCGCTCTCTTACTAGCCGTTGCATCGATTTTTTGCCGACAAGATCTTCAGGAAAATCTCTGGCGACCTCCGCGACCTCAGCCCTGGGACATCGATCGCAAGGTCTTTTACGAAGCAGTGACTAAAAGATTACTTGAAGATTATCCGGAAAAGATCGTAGCAGCCTATTTCGATGAGTTTGACGAATACGTCTACGCGATCGGTGTAGAAAACTTCGGTCGACCCCCGAATCTGTTGCCCGATCGGGTGTTCTCGGTACACGAAAGCTACTTGTACAGTTCTTTCCCCGGCAAAACGGTTCCAGAATTGGTGGAGATGGCTTGGCAGCAAGCAAACGCAGAATGTGATATCGTCCTCGCCTTCAAAGACCCTGGAACGGCACAGGTTCGCTCCCCTTACGATTACGGAGACTACCTGAATCCCGCGTGCTCGGCGATCGCTTTTGAAATGGCAAAGCGGCTCCAGGCCGATGTCCGCTGGCGCAAGCTTTTTGTGGTCCCGTCAAAGTATCTTGCCGGCGGTGTAGCCGTGTATGCGAACCTAAATCGATTTCCAGAAGCTCAGGCGAACCGGCGGTCGTTCGAAACCCATTGCGAGAGCGGAATAGCTTCGCCGTGAGCGCGAGATTGGGCATGTCAAACGATCAAGAAACCGGTCAATTAAATTCGGAACACACCAAGAAAGGAGCCTTTCGCTGGTATTTGGTGGTCTCTTTCTTGGTCATATCAGCGTCTCTGACCTGCTTTGTCGTCCACACGGTTGCTCGGATCGAAGACAAATATTTCCAGACACATCGCGTTTTCTTGGATCCGGCGGTTTACCAGGAACATCTCTTCAAGCTCTGGCAGGCCTCCCACCAAAAGAGCCGCTTCGAACTGGCTTGGAGCGAACTAACGAATCCGGCTGAAGGAGGAGAGATCCCTCCACTAGCGTTCCGGACCATTCCTCTGCTTCTTCTTAACCCCGATTGGCTGAAGGATCCGCACGCCCACCTCATCACGAGCGGTTTCAGCCTATTTATTTTTCTTTGCTTACTCCTTCACACAGTCTACCGCCGGACGAACAGGTTCCTGTACGCAGCGGCAACCGCAGCGCTAGTCTGCGGTACTCCGGGAATCTACGATCCTGTTTTTGGACTCGGAGCGTTCTGGTTGGATCTCAGTGCCGGGTTTCTGGGCAGCTCTGCTGCGCTCTGTCTAATCAACTCAGAAAACGGAAAGAAATTGGTTTGGCTGGCTGGCTTTGCTGTCTTGGCCGCAGGCAGCCTCTTGTCCAGGTTTGTTACCGGCCCTTATTTGTTTATCCAAGGTGCGCCCCTGCTCTGTATTTATCTACTTCAGCGCTGGAGACAGACCGGCAGCTTTTTGAAAGGCGTCCTTGCGCCGGTCGTTCTCGTGGGCGGAATTTTGTGCCTTCTCACTGCTTGGTACATTTGGCGCCAGACTCCAGCTCAACTTTTTTATTATACGCAAGATGCGTATGGCTATAAGGACTTGCTGGGTTCAGCTAAATTCGTTTTCAGCACCACGCTGAGTTTTCTTGGTCCTAACTTTGCCCTCTTGTGTGCAGGCGTTTTTTTATGTCAGGTCGTCTTCGGATTTAGGGTGGCTTGGCCTGGGTTGGTAGAATGTTTCTGGCTGGCTGTCGCGGAGGGGGTTTTCCTGACTGTGACTTGCCAAATTTCCGATGCTCCCTACACCATGCAGTACTCGGTCCCCATCCTTTTGTTTGCTTTGCTCTGTCCGATCGATTGGCGCCGTCAAGAGACACTGCCTCATCTCCGGTTCATTACCATTCCGGCGAAAGTGCTTTCTCCGCTCATTTTGCTAATCGCCGCCGGCGTGAGTCTTGATCAAACCTTGCACCATTCGCTTTGGAAACCCCGGGGTCCAACGCCAGCGGAGGTCGACAGAAAAGCGGTCAACGACAGCCTCACAGACGAAATCATGCGACAGTTCCCCGATAAGGTTATCGGAGCGTACTTCGATCAGTTCGATGAATATGCTTTCGTCACTGCCTTCGAAAGATTTGGACGCTTACCACTCTTGTTGTCTGACCGGGTCTTCGACATTCGAGCGGAGTACTTGCAAGCTCGATTCCCGAGAAAGTCACCAAAGGAGTTGGCGGATATGGCCTGTCGAGAAGCAGTTGAAAAATGCGACATCGTCTTGGTATTCAATGATCCGGCCGCCGCGTTCAAACCCGCACCATTCGACTACGGCTGGTGTTTAAATCCTTATTCTGAGGAGATCGCTTCCCGACTCGCGCAGCTTGTGCGAAGCGATCCGCAATGGAAGGAGCTTTTCGTTGTGCCTTCCAAGTATTTGCCCGGCGGCGTGGCCGCGTACGCTAACCTGCATCGGTTTCCCGAGGCTCATGCCGATTAGCAAAACGACAAGGTTCGGGCTTGACGGCGGTAGCCAAATTATCCATCAACCCGTAAGACAAGCCCACCGAGAGTAATAGAGAAGATGCAGGAAGCCGCTAAAATTTCCTTCAATTCACCCGAACTAATGGGAAGAGAGATGGCATTTATGCAGGAAGCAGTGACGCGGCGCCATCTTTCCGGGGATGGCTATTTCACGCGGCAGTGCCAAGACCGGCTAGGACGGGAGCTGGGCTCAGACAAGGTTCTATTGACGACCTCCTGTACCACCGCTCTAGAGATGAGCGCCATCCTTCTCGATATCCGGCCGGGAGACGAGGTCATCGTACCCTCGTTTACTTTCGTTTCAGGGGCGAACGCGTTCGTGCTTCGAGGCGCCCAGCCCATGTTTGTGGATATTCGGAGGGACACCTTGAACCTGAATGAGGAGCTGGTAGAAGATCGCATTTCAGCGAGAACGAAAGCGATCGTGGTAGTCCACTACGCCGGCGTGGGGTGCGAAATGGACCGGCTGATCCCGATTGCTAAGAAACACGGCGTCCCGATAGTGGAAGACAATGCCCATGGCTTATTCGGTAAGTACCAAGGCCGTCCATTAGGAAGTTTCGGCACATTCGCGACCCAGAGCTTTCACGAGACCAAGAACATTATTTGCGGGGAGGGTGGCGCACTGGCTATCAATGACGCGCGATTTACCGAACGTGCTGAGATCTTGTGGGAGAAAGGCACTAATCGCAAAAAATTCTTTGCTGGTCTGGTCGACAAGTATACCTGGATCGATATTGGCTCGAGTTTTCTCCTCTCTGATCTGTTGGCGGCTTTTTTGTTGGCCCAGCTTGAGCAGTCCCAACCGATTCAATCCCTCCGACAAACCGTCTGGCAGTACTACTACGATGAGCTCCAGCCGAAAGCCCAAAAGCTGGGTATTGGGCTGCCTCACATCCCCACAAACTGTGTTCACGCCGCTCATCTGTTTTATATTCTGCTGCCGAACCAAATTGTGCGTGATGAACTTATCACCTTCCTCCGCTCAAAAGGGATCGGGAGCGCTTTTCACTATTTGCCGTTGCATCTTTCACCCATGGGACGGCAGTTCGGTTATCAGGATGGTGATTGTCCAGTGACAGAGGAAGTGAGCGCGAGGTTGCTTCGTTTACCATTCCATAATCGTTTAACCAGAGAAGAGCAGGACCGGGTGATCTCAGCGATCTCAGAATTCTGTGGCCAGTGAGAGCTTGAGCGTGGAAAAAAAAGTCGTCATTCTACAGTCGAATTATATTCCTTGGAAGGGATACTTCGACCTGATGCGATTCGCCGACGAGTTTGTGATTCTAGACGAGGTGCAGTTCACTCAACAAGATTGGCGAAATCGGAATCTGCTTAAAACCCAACAGGGACTACAATGGTTGACCATTCCGGTCAAAGCTGGGGGAAAACAGAGGATCGACGAAATCGAAGTCAACAAACCCAACTGGCATATCCGGCATTGGAAAACCATTTCGCAGAATCTGCGGCGGGCTGCTCATTTTGACCGTTACGAGGCCGAGCTCCACCAGGCGTTCTTAACGGCAGGGGAGATGCCATTTCTAAGCCATATCAATCTTCACTTTCTAAGATTGATTTGCGGATGGCTAGACATTAAGACGAGAATCACTAGCTCATCCGACTATCCGGCACCTAGCGAACGGACTGAGCGGTTGGTATCGATTTGCCAGCAGGCCGAAGCCAGCGAATACCTGTCGGGGCCGGCCGCAAAAGACTATCTCGACGAAGAACGTTTCAAACAAGCAGGAATTGCAGTTCGCTGGTTCGATTATGCAGGATATCCGGAGTATCCTCAGCTTTATGGGCCATTCGAACACCGAGTTACTGTGCTGGATTTGATTCTGAACACTGGCCCAGACGCTTGCCGATACCTGGAGCGTGCCGCAAAATCTGAACCACATTGAAGACTATGGGTTCCCCGTCAGATGACAAGTCGCCGATGTTACAGGACGTTCTTACCTACTATAATCAAAAACTGATCCAACACGGGCTCACCGCGCGTGGAGTCGATTGGAGCAGTTCGGATCGCCAGCGCCTCGTGTTCGAGCAAATAACGAAAATCTGTTGCTCCCCCAGATCGGGCGTCCGAGACACTGATTTCACCCTCTTGGACTACGGATGCGGTCATGGCTCTCTATTGGGTTATCTGATTGCAGAAGGTTGGTCCTTCAAAAAGTATATCGGCTTCGACCTGCTCCCCGATATGCTAGAGGCAGCCAGGAATTTGTATCGAGATCATCTGAACGTTACCGACTTTACGGGTCAAGACACTCTTCTCCAGCCTGCTGATTACGTCGTGGCGAGCGGACTTATCACCGTGAAGACAAAAGCGGACTTTTCCGCTTGGCAGAATTATGTCCTGGAGACCATCGAAACGATGTGGCGTCTGGCCAAGAAGGGTATCGCCTTTAACTCCCTCACGAAATATTCCGACCGGCCGAAGATGCAGGATCATCTTTACTATGCGGATCCCTGCTTCCTTTTCGACTACTGCAAGACCCGGTTATCGCGGAACGTTGCACTTCTCCACGACTACGGCCTGTACGAATTCACGATTTTGGTACGCCGTGACGATTGCATTTGGTGACATCTTACTCGCCTGAAGTCACGCTTGCCGTTGCTCTCCTTGAAACCATTCATTCAGTCTCTCAATACAGGGATCGACCGACTGGTTCCGCTCATTCGTTATAAAGCTGAGAATACTGCGACCTAGACGCTGCGAATTCGGCGTCGTGCCAGGTAGCGCCCAATGATTAAGCGGATAAGCGTAGTCTGTGCCTACCCAAATCTTAGCTCGACGAAGCATCCTTAGAACCGAGTTCCGATCCTGGACCTCCGCCAGCAGCCGTACTCCGATTCCCTGATCGTTATTAGGAACGACAAAAGAGAAGGCCGACTTTTGACCGCCAACAAATCCTGCGCCGGCTTCCAGGAATTTGTTCGTGTTGGCAAGTCGACTATTCATCGGATCCACGAAACTCCGGTGGATCTGCGGAATCGCCTCGCCAACCATTTGGCTGACCTCTGGCGACGGCGTCAAAATTCCGTTCGAGCTCAAACCAATAGCCTTCAGCAGCAGCTGTCGCACAGGAAATAGCCGCATCCGGCGACCCAGTTTTATCAGGGGGTTATACCGGTCCGTAACTCTCCCAATCCCGTGCGCCGCTTTATCGCCGCCCAAGTTCGGTCCGGAACAAAATCCTCCGCCTCCGAGTTCCCAAGTCTTGTCGTAGCCAAAGCTGCCAAAAAGACAGTCTCCCAGACTGCCGAATGGCCGTCCATCTTTTGAGAGTCCGAAAGCCGATGCAACGTCTTCGATGATCAGCAACCGTTTGCTTCTTGCCCACTCGACAATCGCTTCCAACCCTCGAGGAGCGTATCCCCAAACATAAATCAAAATGATTGCGGCAGTGTCCTTTGAATAGGCTGCCTGATATTGATCGAGCTCTGGGGTAACCCAATTGGGATGATTATCCACAAGCCGAAACCGTCGGTGTCCGGCGAACAAGGGCAGCAACAGCTTTTCACAGGTGAATGCAGGAAGAAGTATAACGCCCTCGCGCGGGACATCAGCTCTCTCGAGCAAATAGGAGAAGGCGCTCGTACCGGAATGAAAGTATGACGTCGCTGAAGACGTCAAAACTTCTGCGATAAACTCTTGGCAAAGGGCGCTCTCTAGCGACATCTCTATATCAGGGTTCAAGCCCACTAAATAATCTTTCGACGAGCAACCCAATAAAAATTTTATGGACCATTTGCTATCTAATCTTGATGTTTCATCTATCCAGAAGTCTCGTCAGCGAGCTTGGCTCCGCGACGACTCCTTTTGCGCGATTCCATGTAAATGACCTCGATGAGCTCCCCCGCTACCGCCGTTGAATTGGAACCGAACGCCAAGCCTGGCATCGAAACGTCTCGCGCCGACCGCAAGCTCAGCGTCGTAACTTCCCTTTATAATTCCACCCCCTACCTCGAAGAGTTTTACCGTCGGGTTCTGGACCAGCTTCACCAGCTCCCCTTTGACTACGAGTTCGTTCTCGTCGACGACGGCAGCCCTGACAACGTTCTGGACATCGCACTCGCACTGACCAAACGGGATCCTAAAGTTAAGGTGATAGAACTCTCGCGCAACTTTGGGCACCACAAAGCTTTGATGGCCGGGCTCGACTTTGCTCAAGGCGACCTTGTATTTCTTATCGACGTTGATTTGGAGGAGCCGCCCGAGGCATTGACTCTTTTTTATAAAAAAATGGTCGAAACATCCGCCGATGTTGTGTTCGGCATCCAAGAAAAGCGGATCGCACCTTGGTTCCAACGCGTTGCTGGCCATTTTTATTATTGGTTACACAATCGACTAGCTAAGACTCGAATAGCGGAAAATCAGCTGACCGCGCGTTTGATGCGGCGAGATTACGTCAACGCGTTGCTACTTCATCGGGAGCACCTCTTCTTGATCGAGGTGCTTTGGCAAATCACCGGATTCAAACAGGTAGCGTGCCCAATCAACAAGAGCCAGCGTGAAGGTCAAAGCTCCTACACATTGGTCCGCCGGTTTCGGTTATTTATTAATGGGATCACGATGTCTTCCCGGCAACCATTGGTCTTCATTGCTTATTTAGGACTCGGTACGACCTGCGTTTCCTTCGCCTATATCCTCTTTATCCTAGTACAGTACTTTTTCTTTAGCGTGACCGTCAATGGTTGGACCTCGGTCATCGTGTCGACTTGGCTCTTAGGCGGCATCATCATTTTTTGCCTGGGCATTATTTCGATTTATCTATCGATCGTGTTCGACGAAGTAAAAGCGCGGCCCTACGTGATCGTTAAAAGTGTTCATGAAACGAAGCCGGGTGTCATCAAAATGAATGACCAAAAAGAGAGTTAGATGAATCGAATCCTTGGTATGAGCTGGCTATACGTTCTGGCAACGATCACATTTACGACCATCGGCCAAGTACTGATCAAATGGCAACTCGGGCACAGCGGTCCCATGCCATCCCAGCCGGGCCCGATGCTGGTCTTCCTTTTTCGGCAGCTTTTCTCGGTGCCGGTCATCCTCGGCTTTGCAGCTGCTTTTGTAGCAGCTCTTAGTTGGATGGCAGCCCTGACCAAATTTCAGCTTAATCTGATCTATCCCTTCATGAGTCTTTCTTTTCCGCTCACTATGATCTTGAGCGTTTACTTCCTCGGCGAGGCGTTGAGCTGGCCAAAGATCGTTGGGATGGTGGTTATTCTTATCGGGTTATTTATCCTATCTCGCTGATTGGTTCGCCGGCGCGAGTTTTGTCCTTTGCGGTTTCGGCAACGGCGCTGTCGCGATTCATAACCGGTCTCCATCTCTTCTTTTCAGACAGCACTAGAAATTTCGACGCTACCTGCTATTTGATGACCGGGTGTATTTCTTGGCCAAAAACCAGCGGTTCGCTAGCCAACTAGCGCGTCTTTTGCGAAACCGTTACATCCTGGGACTTTTAGTCTGTCTATTCGTCATTAACGCTCGTCTTTATACGATCAAGCGGTTTGGCGTGCAGGAACCGTACATGGATAGTTTCTCGGAGGTGCATGACTACAAAGCGGCCGCCGAAAATAATTACGGCGCGATTTGGCAGCACGCGTTCCAATTGCACAATGAACATCGGATTGTCCTGACTCGCTGGACCAATGTTGGATTATTTGTTCTTAACCAAGGGAAATGGGATTTGTTGGTTGAGGCCTGTCTAAACGCGATTCTAGCCGGGCTCGTCGTGGCTGCACTTTTTGCTGGCCTCGGTCGATATTTTGAGGGGCTACGCTTTGTGTTTTTCGCGTTCCTCTTGCTTCTCTCTTTAGGGTTGCCGCTGGCGTGCGAAAACATCCTGTAGGGATTTCAATCCCAGCATTTCTATTTTATTCTGTTTTCCGTCATCGCTATTTGCTGCCTGGTTTCTGCCAACCCAGGTTCAATCTCTTGGTGGAGCGGGCTCGTGGCCGGTATCCTGGCTTGTCTAACATTGGGCTCCGGGTTTATGGGCTTCTGGCGGTCCTGGCCACCTGCGCGGTCATGGCTCTCCGGCGCGAATACCGAGGCCGTTCTCTGGTGCTGACTGCCGGGGTTTGTCTAGCCCTGCTGCTCATCAATCTCCCAGGGCTTATTGGGGTACAATCCGAACGGGACTCCAAGGCGCACTCACTTTTCCAATTCGTGACCTCTCTGACGCTGAATCTATCATGGCCGGACGTGGCTTGGTATCAGCTCTGGGCCTTTCTCGTTATCCAACTCCCGGGAGCTGCCTTGGGCGTCGCTATTGTTCGTCGTCGCGAAGCACTCCCGAAGTCCTCCTACGTGATCTTGGGGCTGGTTATCTGGCATCTGCTCATCATGTTGACCTTGTCCTATCTCCGTGGCGTTTATACGCCGTTTGTTCGCTACTACGACTACAACGCCTTCAACGTCGTAGTAAACGGCGCTGCTCTCCTGGAGCTAAGCCGGCTACGACTGTTCCTAGCGGTGCCTAACAGCGCTCGCATGGCGCTGTTCGCGGGTTGGTTCGCTCTCGTCGTGTTGGGATGTTGCCAGCTCCTCACCGAGGCCTGGAACAAGACTCTTCCAGCGCGCCAAGGCGAGTTGATCGAAGAACGGCTCGCAGTTCGAGACCTGTTTCGGACCGGTGACGTGTCTGTATTAACTTCGCCGTCCTTGAATGGAGTCTTCCCTTTTACAAACCAATACGCCGCCTACACCGCGTCGCTTTTGCGAGACCCGGAAATTTATCGCTGTTTACCTAATCAGATGAAACCGGGCCTGGAATTTTCGCCCGATAACGAATCAGTGTCGAAACTGGGTCGCCTCTTGTTGCGCAGGAGTGATTTTGCGTTGGCTGGAGTTTTCTATTACTAGCAGCTTCTTTCGGCTGCTCCCTATTCCCCGTTCGGATCCATCGCGATTCTGTCCGAGCATTCTTGAAAGCATTGACACCGTAGGTTTGTGCCGGCCCCGGCTCCGTTAGGAGCCAGATCTTGATAGCTCGCCTCCAAAAAAGCCGGTGACCAGCTCCGTAGCAGGAGCGGTATCTGGTTGGAAACGTCAGCAGCCTCCGGCGCGGCTCTTAGATGCCGCTCCTGGCGGAGCTAATTGCCTGTGGCTCGTCGAGCTATAAAGATTTTGCTCCTACGGAGCTGGTCGTCTCCTCAGCTAAAGTACGAGGCGGGTGCCGTCTGATGCCTTTCAAGTGCCTGTTAAAGCCAGTTGTCCTTCTTGACTCCCGGCGTCACTGGTTTTGAATGCTTAACCTTGTAGGAACACCAATCCACGGAATGAAAATCGGATTATTGCTTTCCCTCATGGCTCTTGCCTTGAGTTCATTATCTCAATCGGACCTTTACGCGCAAGCTAAGGAGTACACCCCTCTCCATCCGACTGCGGCTGACACGATTTCTAAGACAAGCATCATTACCGAGGTCTTGCCGAGCCGGAGCGTAACTTTTCGCTTGAAAGCGCCCGACGCGCGTCAGGTCTCGGTACTGGTTGGATTCTCCAACCCTCCGACCGCGATGGCGCCAAGTTATCCGTTGAAAAAAGACAACGACGGAATTTGGTCGGTCACAGTCGGACCTTTAGCGCCGGATCTGTACGAGGTGCAGTTCGACGTCGACGGTCTCATGATCGCTGACCCGGGCAGTCCGACGCCGAAACCACAGCGACAAGTGAACACAAGTCTGTTGGAGATCCCGGGGGATCCGCCCACGTTCTTGGATCCGCGCGATGTTCCGCACGGGACGGTTCGTGCGGAAGTCTATCGGTCCAAGGCTTTGGGCGCTACCCGGCCTCTCCTCGTCTACACCCCACCCGGATACGACCAGCAGCCCCAGGAATCGTATCCAGTTCTGTTTCTGTACCATGGCTACGGCGACACGGTCTATTCCTGGGTCACCGAGGGTCGCGTCCAACAGATCTTGGACAACGCCATTGCGGACCAGAATGCCGTACCGATGGTCGTGGTGATTCCGGACACGCATGCTCTAAATCCCGATGCCACACCAAGGACGGAAATCGGTCATTACCTGAACAAGAACGTGCAAGCGGAGGATCGCGAACTCTTCGAAGACATTATGCCTTTCGTCTCGGCGCATTATCGGGTGCGAACGGATGCCAAAGACAGAGCCCTCGCCGGCCTTTCCCTGGGCGGATTTCAAACGGTTTACACCGGGTTTGTTTATCCGGATCAATTCTTGGCTCTCGGTGTGTTCAGTGCTGGTCTCCTCGGCGAACCGCAGCCTCTCGAACAAGCCTTAGAGAAACCCGAGAAAATTAGCGCAAGCATCCACTATTTGTATGTTACCACCGGAAGCAGAGATCCGGTCACCGGGCCCCGTACCAAGGAGTTTGTCGCTCGCTTGGACCAGCTCAAGATCCAGTACTCTTTCGAAGAATACCCGGATCAGATTCATTCCATGGAAGTCTGGCGTCCTTCCTTGAACAAGTTCATCGCCAAGTTGTTCCGATGAGGCGCTACAAACCTTGAACCGCAGATAAACGCGGATCGACGCAGATGGCCCGGGAGGAACAACAAAATCAACCGCGAATGGACACGAATGAACGCGAATCAAAGGCAAGAATTTCACCACAGAGACACGGAGACCACAGAGCTTCCCGGAAGGGATTCTTAGAAGCTCAGTAAACTCAGTGTCCTCCGGTGAATTCCGTCTTATTCGTGTCCATTCGTAGCCAGCCGCGCCGTAGGCTCGGCGGAGGCGGATCCATTCGTGGTTGATCTGATTTATCTGCGTCAATCAGCGTTCATCTGCGGTTGTCTTTCGGTTCCGCGTTTCGGTTCGAAACCGCCCTCGAAACCAATCGCAATAACGCTACACCGGGCCCGATCCAAAACCGCGGAATCGCTGCCACACAGAGCAGAATCGCCTCGAGCAAACGCTGGCTGAGACTCCTGTCGGTTTGGTCGTAATCCAACGTTTGTGCCTAGTTTTGCTTGACGACATCTATTTCACTCAGTTATCAGTTCGAAACCAAACGAAACCATCGTTTACTCCCCCAGGCTCGAGGCGCTTACCGGCGCTAATGCCTCGGGAACCAATAGCCAGACCGGCGATTAAACCCCAGAAAGGATTAGTTAAAAACAAATGCTCCATCTCCTTGGAGCACCCCCAACAGCACTGAAAATGAAACTCATAAAATTCGCAAAAGCTTTCGTTCCGGCGGTGGCCATGTTCGCCATGGCCATGGGCAGCACCCCTGCCCAAGCCGAACAGAAAGTCAAAATCGGCGTTGCCATGGCGCTCTTCGATGACGTCTGGCTGACTTACGTCCGAGACGCCATTACCGACTGGGGTAAAAAACACCCCGATGTCGAACTTACGATCGTTGATGCCAACAACGATACCGCCAAACAGGTAGGCCAGGTTGAAAACTTCCTGGCTCAGGGCGTCGATGCGGTCATTATCCTGCCAGTGGACACCGCTGCCACCGGACCTATGACCAAATCGGTTGTCGCTGCCGGCAAGCCTCTAGTCTACGTAAACCGGTTGCCGTCGAACCTGCCGAAGAGTGTCGTTTATTGCGGTTCGAACTCAATCGAAGCCGGGATCATGAACATGGAAGAACTCGGGAAAGCCATGGGTGGCAAAGGCAATCTGGTCATTCTAATGGGCGAGCTCAGTAACGAAGCCGCCATCGGCCGCACGGACGGAATCAAAAAGGTGGCCAAGGAGAAGTTCCCCGACATTAAGATCATCCGTGAAGAGACGGGTAACTGGAAACGCGAGCAGGGCAAAACCATCATGGAAAACTGGCTCGCCTCCGGACAAGAGATTGACGGCGTCGCTTCCAACAATGACGAGATGGCGCTGGGCGCGCTCCAAGCCATCAAGGCCGCAGGGAAAGCAGGTAAGATTCCAGTCGGTGGCACTGACGGCAGTCATGACGCCTTGGAATCAATGGAGAAAGGCGAGCTTAACAACACAGTATTCCAGAATCCGGTTGGCCAGGGTGAGGAATCCGTTAACGCGGCTTACTTGATGGTCAAGAAAGAGTCCAACCCCAAAGTAGTAGATGGCAAGATCTGGATTCCGTATGAGAAAATCACCAAAGAAAACTATAAGCAGTACATGAAGTAGATCGCTACGCGATAATGACAGATGACAAATAACAAATGACAAATGGGTCAGAAGGAACGGAGAGAAACGCTTGAACGATTCAGAACCTAATAGCGTGACGCTCCTACGACATACGTACGCCTTCAGACTGATGGCTGACACCGCCCGATTTGTCATTTGTCATTTGTCATCTGTCATTTCTTTTAGTCTATAGCGCCCGAGGAGAGAGCAATGGGAATTGATGCGGAATACGTCCTCGAAATGGGGAACATCACTAAGGCGTTCCCTGGTGTCCGCGCGCTGAGCGATGTCCAACTCCGGGTGCGCAAAGGAACAGTGCACGGTTTGATGGGGGAGAACGGCGCCGGCAAATCCACCCTGATGAAATGCCTCATCGGCATCTATGTGCCTGATTCAGGGACCATCACCTTCAAAGGCGAAACGCTGCATATCACCAGCACGCACTATGCGCTCTCCAAAGGCATCTCCATGATCCACCAGGAGTTATCCCCGGTCCCGCAGATGACCGTGGCAGAGAATATCTATCTCGGCCGCGAGCCACTCACCTGGTACGGCCTGGTTGATATGCCGAAGATGAATAAGATGGCCGCCGAGCTCTTGGAGCGGCTCCACATTAACATCAAGCCCACCGCTCGGATGGTGGAGCTCAGTATCGCTCAAAGCCAGTTAGTCGAAATCGCTAAAGCGGTTTCTTATGACTCGGATCTAATCATCATGGATGAACCGACCTCGGCCATTACCGAGGCAGAAGTCGAGGTTCTGTTTTCGATCATCCGATCTCTGATCGCCCAGGGACGAGCCATCATCTATATCACTCACAAGATGGATGAGGTTTTTAAGATCACGGATGAAGTCACCGTGTTCCGGGACGGGCAATACATTGGCACGGAAGCCACTGTCAAGCTAACCGACGCTATGTTGATCGAGAGAATGGTAGGCCGGACGCTGACAGATATGTTCCACAAAGAAACCGTCCCGGTGGGAAATGTGATGCTGGAGGTAGAGAATTTGAGTGGGCACGGTTTTCGGAATGTTAGCTTTGCAGTCAAACGAGGTGAAATCCTGGGGCTAGCCGGCTTGATGGGGGCGGGACGCACGGAATTGATAGAAGGCGTTTTTGGTGTGACTCGCACCCATACCGGAACGATTCGGATAAATGGTAAGACTGTACCTATCAGGTCTCCCAAAGATGCCATTGCGGCAGGCATGGCTCTACTCACCGAGGATCGCAAGCTCACCGGACTCTATCTCAACGCCAGCGTTCGCGAGAATATGTTCATCGCGAACATCCACAGCTACCTGGTTGGGCCATTTGTCCGTTTTCGTAAGATCGAAAAAGACTGCGAAAGGATGCGCGGCGTGATGCGGATAAAGACGCCCAGCCTGCTGGAGATTATTAAGAACCTTTCCGGCGGTAATCAGCAGAAAGTATTGATCTCTCGTTGGCTGTTAACTGATCCGGATCTTCTCATCCTCGATGAACCTACTCGAGGCATCGACGTAGGCGCTAAATCCGAAGTTTACCGATTGATGACTGAATTCGTTAAAACCGGGCGTTCCATCATTATGATTTCGTCAGAACTACCGGAAGTTCTGGGTATGAGCGACCGGATCATGGTGATGCATGCAGGAGACAAAGTTGGCGAACTAACGCGAACTGAAGCAACCCAGGAAAAGATCCTGCAAATGGCGACCGGCATGAAAATCGCCTCCGAACTTGCTGCCTGAAAGAGTTGAGTTATGGAAACCCACGCAATTGCCACCGAAGCTTCGCCGGCGAAATGGCGCCAAGTTGCCGTTCAGCTCAGAGCCATTTTTAACAAGTACGGCATCTTCTTGGTGTTCATCGCGATGTTAATTGTCGCGTCGATTCTGTCCCCCGCGTTTTTAAGCAAGACCAACTTGATCAATGTGGTCCGGCAGATGTCGGTAGTCGGGCTCATCGCCCTCGGTGTAACTGGTGTTATTGTCAGCGCCGGAATCGATCTGTCATCCGGTTCAGTAGTTGGCCTATCGGCGGTAGTTGCCGCCAGCCTTTCCCAGCTACCGGATTATCCGGCTGCTTTTTATAAGGGCCTGCAAGTGCCGCTTTTTGTCGCCATATTGGCAGCATGCGGCGTTGGCGCTTTGGTAGGTTTGATTAACGGCAGTTTGGTCGCCAAAACCCGGATCCCGCCATTCATCGCCACCCTGGGGACGTTAACGGCGATCCGCGGCGCAGCCCTGCTCTACACCGGCGGCCGTCCGATCTCGGATTTAACCGACGGTTACAATTTCATCGGCCAGGGTGATTTATTCGGCATTCCGGTTCCCATCCTGCTTCTAGTGTTAATGGCGCTGGTCACTCACGTGCTTTATTCGCAAACCAAATTCGGTAAGTACGTGTACGCCATCGGTGGTAACGAGCAGGCAGCCCGGGTTTCCGGCATCAACGTCGGCAAGTACAAAATGCTGATGTACGTTTACGCGGGGTTTTTGGCGGGATTAGCTGGCTTGGTAGTATCAGCTCGTATCGGCTCCGGCCAACCCGGGTTAGGTCAGGGTTACGAGCTCGACGCCATCGCCGCCGCCGTTATCGGAGGGGCGTCATTATCGGCCGGCGGTATCGGTACCGTGGCCGGTACAGTCGTGGGTGCGCTCATTATCGGCGTATTGAACAACATTCTCGATCTCACCAACGTTTCCGCCTACTGGCAACAGATTATTAAGGGCTGCATCATTGTCGGCGCCGTCATTCTCGACCAACTGAAACATCATGGTAGTAAGTAACGGAACCGTCAGAAGTGAGAGGTGAGAAGTGATTGGTAGTCTCAGAGACGACACTCGTCGGCGAAGTCGGAAACCGGGTTGGAACCGTGTGGTCTCTGAAAACGTTGACGGCGTTCTCGGCGATCGCGGCGTTCTCGGCGTTTTCCACTAACTCATTTATGAAACTCCAAATTAAACCAGACAAAAACCGTCAGCAGCTTGTCCATGTAACCCCTGAATCGGCCGATTGGGGTTACGTTAGTTTTTCTGCCTACCAATTGGCGCCGGGAGAAACGCTGACGGTTACCGAAGATGCCAAAGAACTTTGCGCCATCATCTTGGCTGGGATCGTCTCAGCGAAAGCCGGCGACCAGGCCTGGGCCGAGCTCGGCGGGCGCAAAACTGTTTTTGATGACGCTGCCCCCTACGCGATTTATTTGCCCCCGGGCACCCAGCTTACCGTTACAGCAAAAATCGAAACCGAGTTGGCTTTAGGCGGCGCGCCGGCCAAAGGTGGATTTCCCGTTCGACTCATAGAGCCGGCCAGCATGCGCCGGTTGTCGCGGGGAAAAGGTACTAACACCCGGCATGTTTGTGAAGTTTTGCCGGAAGATCAACCCGCTGAATCTCTTTTGATATTCGAGGTTAAGACCCCTAGTTCACATTCTTCCAGCTATCCACCCCACAAACACGAAGTCGATAATCTTCCGACCGAAAGCCTGCTCGAAGAAACGTATTATCATCGCATTAATCCGCCGCAGGGATTCGTTTTTCAACGCGTCTACACGGACTCGCGGGATCTCGATGAATCTATGGCCATCGAAGATCGCGATGTGGTCCTCGTTCCCCGCGGCTACCACCCGGTGGTTGTTCCTCACGGGTACGAGTCTTATTACTTGAATGTCATGGCTGGTCCGAAGCGGATTTGGCGGTTTCAGAACGACCCAGCTCACGCCTGGATCGTGGGTTGAATCAGTAACGCACTTCGTTTCTCATCCCACGAGACCGTATACATCCACCAGATAGCCGCCCGACGAAGCCTACTTGCATCCGCTCTCTGCTAGCGTACATATAAACCCGCGGCTGCGCATGGAATGCGCCGCCGTAGCTGTACTTATATTAAATCAAAACCATGGATAAGGTTATTGTGTCAGCGATAGTGGCGGCCTTTGTGCAAACATCGGTCGTCTTTGCAGGAGAACCCGTTACTAGCAACAAGGAGGTCGTGCCTCCAGCTGCTCCGCCTCCCACGTCATTTTTCCGGGCCAACGAGTTTGATGTGGGCGCATTTGCCACCTATTCAAAAGGGTTTGGAGAAAACTTCGGGTCGGTCGGAGAACACGGATGGGGAGGCGGCGGAGACGTGAGCTATTTCCCTTGGCTATACGCCGGATTCAGGCTCCAAGGCGCCGTCATGAACACCATTCCGGGCGATAATACCTCGGGAGATGTGAAAGCCGATGTGGTTTTACGTTTTCCGTTGGATCTGATCGCACCGAATTTCCATCTTGCTCCCTACGCGTTTGGCGGTGTGGGCGGCGTGTTCCCAAGTTCAGACGGTTTTGGGCATTTCGTCACCAATAGTTTCCGGTTCAGAAACCGGGGAAGCCAAGACGATAACGTGCTTGGAAACACCGGCGCCGGTTTGGAATACCGGTTTACCCCGCACATTGGCACCTTCGGCGAGCTCGATTATAACTTCGTCAACGGCCCTAGAAATAACTTCATGCAAGTTAACTGGGGTATCCGATACGCGTTTTAGCTCCGTCCCGAAAGGGCTTCGTACTCGTACTCGAATCCGGTCACGTAAGGTGATGGAGTATTGGAGTGCGGGAGTACTGCGCCAAGCCGAACCCGCGTAGCGGGTTGGAGGTGCAGAAGGAGCAACAGCATTTAGCTCAGGAATTCTTTGTCCGGCGGTAACCCAGGAGTGGCCGGACAAAGAAGACCGTGCCCGGCTAACACTGGGAAAAACAAACGCTGTCTGCCAAGAGTTCTGTTGGACTTTATCCCGAAGGGATGACAGGACTCAGCCCGGGGTTTTAACCCCGGGTACGTCCATATCATTGACCCGCCCTGAAGGGGCGGCAGATGATTCCTTTTGATATTTCGTTCGCCGTTCGGTTAACGAATACCGATCCTACCGCCCCGTTGGGGCGGATCATTCTATGGATTGATACCCGGGGTTGAAACCCCGGGCTGAGTCCTGTCATCCCTTCGGGATTAGTCCCTGCGCGGACGTTATGAAAGTGGCCAGGCATCCCGCGGCCGCGGGATTGCTTGGTATTCGTGCGAAAATGCGAATAAGTTAGCGCCTCCAAAGCCGGTGTTAGTTCTCGCTCACGGTAACCGTTTCACAGTTTCTGTCAGCAGTTGATAGAAACCGTCACTGTCAACTTGGTTCAACCACAGAGCGTTCGCCGGTTTCCCGGTAACTCCCCGCCAATCGACCACCGTCTCACCTAACGTAAACTCACCTCGCGTCTCCACCGCAACGTTAACCGTTCTTCCGGAAAACAGCGATGGCTGGAGCAAATAAGCAATTACCGTTGGGTCATGCAACGGACCACCGGCAGATCCGAGCTCTTTGCTTTCAATCACACCATGTGAACTAAGAATCGCGGCTACCAGCCTTCCCACTCGATTGCCCAACTTCTCCAGTCGGGTTACGCGCTCCTTTGTGCTCAACACCTGATGCGTCACATCCAGCGGCAACACCACCAAAGGGATGCCACTGCTGAAAACGACCGCCGCCGCTTCGGGATCAGCAAAAATGTTAAACTCAGCTGTTGGTGTCACATTACCTCTGACCTGTGAGCCACCGCCCATCAGTACGACTTCTTTGATCCCACTACGAATAGTTGGGTCCTGGACTAAGGCGGTTGCTAGATTAGTCATTGGTCCAAGCAGACACAACGTCAGGCTGGCTGGCGCAGCACTGCTCAAGGTCTTGGTCAAGAAATCGACCGCATGCCCGTTTGCTAACCCTACCTTTGGTTCTTCTAACGGCACGCCGGCTAACCCAGTCTCGCCATGCACATGTTCCGCTGTGATCGGTTCCCGGACCAACGGTCTTGGACAGCCGGCGTAAACCGGAATATCGGTCCGGTCTACCCAGCCCAGAATTATCCGCGCGTTCTTGGCGGTTAAACTAAGCGGAACATTTCCAGCCACCGTCGTAATGGCGCGAAGATCCAGCCGGTCGGTCGCCCCCAACGCAAAGAGGATGGCCACCGCATCATCCTGGCCCGGGTCGGTATCTATGAGGATAGTGCGTTTGGTTTGGTCGGGCATGGACGTACGCATCGCGGATCCGGAGCGGTCTTACAATAGCAAATAGGAGATAGCAGATAGCAAAGTCTCCCCAACCCGCCCAATCTGCTATTTGCTATTCAGGCGAGTCTGGCCCTGACCCGGTCGCCGCTGATTCAGCCAGTCGTAAAAGCGTCCGTAGTTCCTGAAACGACTGGGCTCCAATCTCGGCAATAAAACGCCTTTGTATTTTCTCCCACAACGGAAGGCTGCGATCCACCTTCTTTTTCCCCGCTGCGGTTAACTGAAGCAGGTGTTGACGCCGATCTTCACCGCTCGTGACCGCGACCCACTGAGCCTTGATCAGCGGACGCAAGTTTCGAGTTAACGTAGTCCTGTCCATACCCAGTTTATCTGCCAGCCCGTTATGACTCAATTGACCGGCACGCCCAATATTCGCCAGCAATGAATATTGAGTAATGGTAATTTCCGCGGGCGCCAACGCCGTGTCGTACATCGACGTTAACTTTCGGGCGATTCTACGCACCTCAGCACACGCACACGGCCCAAGTTTTGTTCCTCTTAGACGTTCCTGAATATCAGCATCCGGCATATTTGTATCTGCACCTACACACTACATCATTATTCACATGTCCGGCAGCAAGCAGCCCAAAAGCACTTAATAGCCGCCAAAACCTGTCGCGCCGAAGGCTTGGCGAAGGCGGAAGATCGCAAGGAACGCAAAGAAAGAAGAAAGGTCTTTGGTGGAGTTGATTGAGAAGCAGAAATCTAAAGGCAATAGCGTGTGTAATGGTTTCTCTTTGTGCTCTTTGCGATCTTTTGCGGCTATTAAGTCTTTTGAGGCTATTTAGGTTCCTGTTGCCAGCTCAACGAAAGCCGGCAAGATCTGTGGTCGGCGCGCGATGCAAAGAACCAGCATGCTCCCGAACAAGCAAAGGGCGCCACTCGTAACAAAGGCAGCATCATAACTACCAACCGCTGTACGCGACCAGCCGGTGGCTAAAGCGGTTGAAGCCGCACCAAGCTGGTGCGCAGTGAAGATCCAGCCAAACACGACCGGAGCGCGTTCCCGGCCAAATGCCGCGGTGGCAATCCGGATGGTTGGTGGAACCGTTGCCACCCAATCGAGCCCGTAGAACACAGCGAAGAGCGGAAGTCCGAAAAGCCCGAGGCCAAACGCAAACGGCAAGAACAACAGAGACAAACCGCGGAGGCTGTAATACCAAAACAATAACCAGCGTGAATCCCAGCGATCCGAAAGCCAGCCTGACATCGTAGTGCCGAATAAATCAAAGACTCCCATCAGTGCGAGCAACCCGGCCGCCTTGGTTTCCGCAATTCCTCGATCTCCACACGCCGGAACTAAGTGGGCGCCGATAAGCCCGTTCGTACTCGCGCCACAGATAAAGAAAGAACCTGCTAATAACCAGAATGTTCGTGATCGCGATGCGTCCTGCAGAGCGCCGAGTGCCTCGCTGATGGGATTACGCTTGTGACTAGGCGCCGGCTCTATCGTTTTGCCGCCCCAAGGAGGAATGCCGACATCGACGGGACGTTCACGCATGATCAAACAGAAAAAGGCGATCAGCACGAACATCAGGACCGCCAGAATGTAGGCGCAGATGCGCCAACCCTGATGCTCGATCAGCGCACCGAACATCGGCAAGAAAACCAGCTGGCCGGTGGCATTGCCCGCCGTAAAAATACCAAGCACAGTCCCACGATTCTTTAGGAACCAACGGTTAGCGATCGTCGCGCCTAGCGTCAAAGCAATGGAGCCTGCACCGACGCCGACGCAACCAGCCCACAAAAGAAGCTGCCAAAGCGCGGTCACCCGGGTCACCGCCAGGGATGCACACGTTAATAACACCAGCGCACAAGCGATGGTCTTACGGACCCCATACCGTTCCATGGCGGCGGCGGCAAACGGTCCGGTGAGACCAAAAAGCGCGATCTGTAGCGCCTGAGCCATCGAGATCTGTCCAGCGGACCATCCGTATTCGGATTCGAACGGCCGTACAAACATCGTGGGCGCAGATAACACCCCGGCAGCGCATACCAAGGTGATGAACGTCGCGCCCGACACCAGCACGGGATAATGGCGCCGGTCTAGTAGGCCTACAGCCAAATTCTGCAGAGTACTCTTCTTTTCGTTGGCAGGCATTAGAAGTGGATCATCTAAAGTCCGAGATTCTTATAATCAGTGTAGATACACGTATTAGCAGCATGTAGCCCAAAAAAGCAAATTAAAATCCCATCAAGCTTAGTCTATCAGCACCTTCATTCGCCTCATGGCCACGGCGGACGGCCCTGGAAATACATCCAATCCCCCGTCCGCTGGTTGCACCCCGGACAGCGTGCGTGCATCACTCCATCACTCCATCACTCCATCACTCCATCACTCCATCACTCCATCACTCCATCACTCCATCACTCCATCACTCCATCACTCCATCACTCCATCA